>SAMEA3663224__coassemble_145_pt1 | contig 143317 bp, 137 predicted proteins | sample SAMEA3663224__metabat2_low_PE_008 | metagenome-assembled genome bin SAMEA3663224 (sample SAMEA3663224) | pig gut metagenome | biome: pig gut; feature: pig-associated habitat; material: faeces | place: China | collected 2013
GAAAACGCTAGTTTGTACGCAAGTACAAACTAGCATTTTCAAAAATGCAGGACGCTTTTTTTAAAATACAAAGTCTTCCAGCAAAATCTTTCTTCCCCATACATCATAAGTTGATTCTAACGTGTACGGTCCATTCCATTTTTCTGGAACAGGTTGAAGCACTGGCTTTTCACGAAGGGCAAGGAGTCCCTGCTGTTCGGTTGGAAATTTTCCGCAGTCCCTCTCATATTCAACGAGAGCCTTTTTGATTTCGTTTTTCTGTCTATAAACCTTGATTTCACACCACAGCAAAATGAAAGCTGTCCATATTGCCACAACCATAAACGCTTTGGCAAAAATTTTGAAAACAAAACGAATAAAACCCTTTTCCCCAACATTCACATATCCTCCAATTATCAAGAAAAATTCTAGCCGTCAGTTGCCACATCCTGCCGCTAAACTTGCAGACCGGCAATAACCTGATAACCTTTCATATATTTATATCCGAAAAAAAACAAAACGGTAAAAAATAGGCAAACAAAATCATGGCACCTTCTCAATTGAATTTTTTATGTCAAAGCCGTATTCTATATAAAACCCATTCAACCTGGAGAATATTAATGATTGCTAAAAGACTAAATCAGCTGAACCCCTATGTTCCTGGTGAACAGCCAACAGACAGGGAATACATAAAACTTAACGCAAATGAAAATGCATATCCGGCAAGTCCAAAAGTTTCTGAAGCAATAAAAGAAGCTGCAAATGACAGAATGAAAATTGCCCTTTATCCTGATCCAGATGCAAATGAAATTCGAAAAGCAATTGCAGACATGCTCAACAAAACCGGCGGTGTGTTCGCAAATGATAATGCATCATCAAAGATGAATTTTAAAATTACACCAGACATGATATTCTGCGGAAACGGAAGCGATGAAGTATTGAGCTTTGTGTTCTATACTTTCTTTGATTCAGACAGACCCGTAATTCTCCCGGAACACACATACAGTTTCTACCCGGTTTACTGCGGATACTACAACATTCCAATGAACAGGATTCCACTGAATGCAGACTGGACATTGAACAAAGACAAAATGCTTGAAGAAGCAAACAAAAGCAACAGTGCCATAATCTTTGCAAACCCCAACGCACCAACAGGAATTGCACTTTCCACATCTGAAATTGAGGAAATGATAAAAAAGGCACCAAAGGACAAGGCATTTATTGTTGATGAAGCCTATGCTGACTTTGGAGATGAAAGCGCACTTCCACTTCTTGAGAAATATAAAAACCTGGTAGTTGTAAGAACCTTCTCAAAAAGCCTCTCTTTTGCAGGAATGAGACTTGGATACATTGTTGCAAATCCTGAAGTCACAAAATCAGTTTTTATGGTTAAAAATTCCTTCAATCACTTTCCTGTTGACTACCTTGCAAAAACAGCAGCAGTTGCAGCATGCAGGGATTCAGACTATTACATTGAATGCGCCAAAAAAATTGTTGAGCAGAGAGAAGACTTTACTTCATTTCTCAAGGAACACGGATGGTTTGTAATTGACTCAAAGACAAATTTCGTATTTGCCCGCAAAAACGGAAGAAGCGGAGATGAAATCTACCAGAGTGCAAAAAAACAGGGAATCCTAATCAGGCATTTCAACACAAAGGGAATAGATGATTTTGTCCGCATTACAATCGGAACAAAAGAACAGATGCAGGCTTTGAAAAAAGCTCTTGAAAACCTATAATCAACTTTACAGGAGACACAACAAATGAAATTCTTGGTAATATCTGACATTCACGGCGAAACAGAAATGATTGAAAAACTCGACCCATGTTTTAAGAAAGCTGACGGGGTAATTTTTGCCGGAGACTTTGCTAAATTTGAACATGAGGAAACAGGTTTGCCAGTGCTTCAGCTTTTGTGCAAGAAGCATGAGACAATCTTTGCAGTAATCGGAAACTGTGACAACCCGGACTTTATTTCAGAACTTGAAAGCCGTGATGTATGTGTCCAGAAAACTCTTGTAATGCATGATGGAATTGCATTCTGCGGTTCAGGCGGTGGAAGCAAATTCACAGGAACAACTCCAAACGAACGTGAAGACAGCGAACTTTTGTCAGACTTTAACATCATTACTTCTGAGGGAAAACAGGAATGGAACAACCTCATTGCCATCATGCACAATCCACCAAAGGACACAGAATGTGACAAGGTAGCTCCAGAAGTTCACGTGGGAAGTCCTCTTCTCAGGACTTTTATTGATGACTACAAGCCACTAGCAGTTGTTACGGGACACATCCATGAAAGCTTTGCAGTTTGCAAGTGCGGTGATACTACTGTTGTAAACCCGGGTTCACTTGCAGAGGGAAAATACGCATGGCTTGAAGTTGAAAAATCAACCGGCGGAAAATGGGAAGTAAAATCCTGCACCCTGGAATCGCTGTAAAACTTCGGGGAAAATTCTATGCACATAACAAGATCATCCTCAGGCTGAAGTTTAGGGATGATCTTTTTTTTCTTCATCTGCATCTGCAGTCTCAACAGGATTAATTACCCTGAAGTATGAATATTTTGATGCTGCAGCAGAATTGGAATAAAAGGCAAAATTATTTGCATCAACAAGAATCACGCCGGCTTCAACATAAGACTTGAACTGCCTGTTTTCTGTCCTGGAAAAGGAATATGACCTTACAGTCTGAATCAAGTCAAAGGGAATGTTTTCCATTACAAAAACTCTTGTCAAAACAGAACTCTTGTTCTTGCTAATACTTCTGAAACCTGAAAGAAGAATATTTGGAATACTGTCAATTTCATCAAGAACATAATCTTTTGTTACATTAAAAGACACCAGCATCACTTCCCTGTTAAGGACATTCTCACCAAAGGACATTACTTCTTCTTTTGTTCTTGTGGCAACTACATCATATTTTCTTGCCTCGTAGGAAGATGTTTCATCCAGAACAAAATCTCTTGAAATGCGACGCTCAATAAGTTCCTTGTAATCAATAAATTCCATCTGCTTTACTTTGAAAGTGTTCTCGCAATTCTGAATCCAAAATAATCATAGGCTTCATTAGGATCATAGGAATATCTGTCAGAACAGGCATAGAAAAGCGTGTAGGAATGCCAGCTGGCACCACGCATTACCCTCTCAGATCCAATTGCAGGTCCGCATGGAATTACGCCAGGCTCAACATCACGATAATCATCAAACCAGTCCCAGCAAAATTCAAGAACATTTCCGGTCATGTCAAAAAGTCCAAGTCCATTTGGATTGCCGCTTGCAGGTGCAGGAGGAGCGCTTGGAGTAAAGGGAGTTCCTGCGGTTCCCACAATATGGGTTTCAGCGGCGTTTTCCATAATCCATCCAATTTCTGTGACAGGAAGTGAAGAATCGTCCTTTCCGCGGGAATTTATTTGCCCGGAAGAAAGAGAACCTTTCTGCATGGAAGACTTTGTTTTTCGTGCAGCATATTCCCATTCGCTTTCGGACGGAAGCCTGTACCCCTCACCGCTAAAATTGCAAACAGCAAGATCACATGAAGCCGAATCATTAGAATTGCGAAGAACCTTGTCCCTGAAAGTATAGCAGGGCGTAAGTCCATTCATTTCACTGAGAGCATTGCACCAGATAATTGCGTCATACCAGCTGATATTTGTTACAGGCTCATTGCAGCTTATTTCTCCAGGCTTTTTTCCGCGAAGTCCTTTTGAACCTTCCTGCCCAGGATTCTTGAATTTGTATCCATGTTCCTCAGCCCAAATTCTTACCTTGTACCAGAGTCCATAAGTTGTCTCATATCTGTTAATTTCAAAAGGTTCAACAACCCTTCTGGATGTCACAGACTGATAGTCGCCGCCAATGACATACTCAGAAGTCTTTCTGGCCGGAACAACAGTTACCATATCAAGTGCATTGAATTCCTGGCAAAAGACCCTTGAACCAAAAGCTATACCCAGCAAAACCAAACATACTGCATGTTTTTTCATTTTCTTTTCTCCGCAATTCTATCCTGCATCTTAAGATATTTTTTCTGCCTGTTTTCCTCTCTGCGCTGCCTGAAGGTAGTCTTCTTCTTAAGAGATGCCTCAACGGGTTTATCACTAAGCTTGAGAAAAGCATTGGTAATAAAAACGGAAACAAGACAAAAGCCGGTAATAATTGCAACAGCCCATCTTCCAGTGTTTTCAAAAGGAAGACTGACGTTCATTCCGTAGAAACTTGTGATTAAAGTTGGAGCCATGAGAACAAGATTCAGGACCGCAAGTTTTTTCATCACAATGTTAAGGTTATTTGAAATGATGGATGTAAGTGTATCATTCATCTGTGCCATGATATTTGTATAGGTATCAGCCATTTCAAGAGCCTGGCGGTTATCAATCTCAACGTCGTCAATCCAATCCTGATCTTCCTCATCAAGCTTGATAACCTTTGTTTTTCTGAGTTTTTCAAGCAAAAGCTGATTTGCCTTGAGTGAAGTTGAGAAGTATGTGAGTGACTTCTGAATATTCTGAAGCTGAACAAGTTCCTGATTATGAACTGATCTCATTACTTCACCCTGAATTGTTGTTGAGCGTCTGTTCAATTCCTTAAGATATCTAAGGAACATAATGTCAGCACGAGCCATGAATCTAATGCTGAATGCAGTCAGGTCGTTGAGGGAAAGTTCCTTCACACGGTTTGCAGCAAAATCCTTAAGAACCTCACAATCTGTCCAGCAAATGGTAATGATTGTCTTAGTCATAAGGATAATACCAAGAGGTGCAGTAAAATAGCTTACATCATCACGTGGAGAAAATACAGGAAGACGAAGAATTTCCATGATGTAACCAGTATCATCATTTTTTTCAAGACGAGAAAGTTCATCAGTATCAAGAATATCCAGCATATTTTCCTGATCAATGCTGTATGTTTCTTCAAGAAGACGAATATCATCCCGGGTTACAGAGCGAGCATCAACCCATGTGTTCTTTTCTGCATCAAGTTCATTTTCATCTTTCTGAACAAGTTTTCCATTTTCCTGCTGCCAGTAAGTGATCATGACTACCTCACAACTATGCCAAATATACTCAACGAGAGTATACCAAATAAACAAAAAAAATACCATCTTGTTACAGATGGTATCCTCATGAAAACTTCCTGTTAAAGCCAGTCCTAGTTTGACGGAAGATTCTTAACAATCTTGATAATGTAAAGCTCGGCGTATCTCTTCAAGGCTGGATGATTCTTGATTTTCATCATGCTTGGAGTATCTACGAGGGACTCAGCAAGAGAAGAGATTCTTTCCGCGGTGAAGGATTCTGCCTTGAGGGTTCGAAGTGTCTTTCTAAAGTAATCCCTGATAAGAGAGTTTACATCTTCAGTAAGATTTTCATAATTCTGCTTGCCAATTCGGTCATTCCATTCGTGAACATAACTCTTAAGCTCACGGTCAAGAGTACTTGATTCAGGAACGAACTGCTTTTCGATTTCCATTGCAGCTTTTCTAAGTTCACGGCGGCGGGAAAGCTTTGTATCTACACTGTCATCAGCATCACGCTTTCTGAAAAGTTCCTGCTCTTCTTTCTTGATTTCCTCATGAATTTTTTCTACTGCAGTAGGTCTCTGCTTTTTAACCTTTGGCTTTGGTTTCCTGAACAGAATCTTCATAATAAAAGAAACAATGGGGAATGTGTACCAGAATGGAAGCTTAAGCTTAGCATCAGAAAGAATTTCTGCACGGCTAATCATAAGAATCTCACTGAATGGAACAAGTGAACCATCCCTGAACAAAACCACATGCCCTGGTGTCTGATCCTCGAAAGAAATAACAGGTGCAAAGGATGAAGTCAAAAGTGCATACAAAATAGGATCAGCAGACTTAAGTTCCCTTTCAAGACAAATTTCAAAGGCTGCATTTTCCTTCATTTCACGAAGAGTATCATACTCAAGAAGATGCCTGTACCAGATCTTGATAAGGCTTTCACGAACAACAAGACGAACATCATTGCAAAGGCGGATAATCAAAGGCATAACCCTGTCCTTGCAGATATAATATCCGGTTTCATCATTAACGTGGAAAATCAAAAGTTCCGGAAGCTGATTTCCAATTGATTCTGAAGAAAGTGCCTTCAAATGTTCTTTAAGCTCATCTTCCTTGTACTGACCCAGAAGCGGAATTCCATTCTTATCCTTCATTTTTACCACATCATCCATTGAATAGTAGTAAGGAGGATTCTTCATGAGAGTATCCAGCTGCTTGAATGCGGCCTCTTTCTGAATTCTTTCAGCGGCCTTTGACTTGTAATAATTTATGACCAGTTCAATAATTGCAACACTCTGGAGAATGGTAATGTCTTCTGGAGTAAAATCCTTAAGCTTAGTGTAATCCTGCTTGATAAAATAGAAAAGCTGATTCCAATAGTAGAAATTGTCACCGTTTGTCTTTAGGGATTCCAGGGATGCCTGGGCATTTGACATAAACTGACTGAAGAAATTTTTTATTGAAAGTTCTTTTCCAGGATTTGAAATCGTAAGTTTCTTGAGGAAGTAATCATGGGACTCTTCCTTGTGAAGGAAATTCTGAATTTTCTTGAGAACGACTGAAATAAGAAGTGACATTGAAACTGATGAAGGCAAAAGAAGTGCAGGAAGATTCTTTGAGAATGTCACGCTGTAAAGATATTTCTCGCTTACCTCATCCTTTTCCAGTTTTGAATAGAAAAAGTCATCTGCATTTTTCCGTGTTGTGATATCAGTTGGAACTGCCTTTGGAAGTTCATTTATATTAGGAAAAGTAACGGTGAAATTTGTTTCACACTGTGTATAGATTGAGGCATATCTTTCAATATAATACGGAACAACAAAAATATATTCCTTGTTACGGATTGATCCAATCACAACCTGACGTTCATCAACAAGCTTATTGATTTCCACTTCAACAGGTTCCTTGAAATCAGTTCCACAAAAAACAACGAGATCAGAATTTTCCTCAAGATGATGCTGGGCATACCTGTGAACATACTCACAGAAATCCTGATAATCCAGCATTCCATTTTTCTGCTTTGAAGCATTGTATTTGAGAAGAGTCAAAATATTTGAAGATGTAGCCATAGGTTAATTATACTTGTAAAAATGAAAATTTTCAACAATAGCCTCCACAAATTAATGGTTAACAAATCAGCAGAAAAAAAAATCAATAAATAATTCCATTTTTTTTACATTTTGAGTTTTTTAGTGACAATAAATATATATGACATCCAGAACACAGGATGCGCAAGATTTTTCTAAATTAAAACTGCAGTTATTAGGAAATCAAAAAAAACAATTTACGGGAGAATTTTTATGAATTCACTGAATCAGATTATTCTGGAAGGAAATGTTGTAAGACAGCCGGAAAAACATGAAGCAAAGGGACACAAGGTCTGTACCGTACCCATTGCCGTTAACAGAAGATACAAGAACAGTTCAGGAGAAAACGTTGACGAGGTTTCCTATTTCAACATTTCCACATTTGGACCAGTTGCTGACCTATGCGAAAAATGGTGTCCAAAGGGAAGAGGAATCCGCGTGGTAGGAAGACTCAAGCAGAGTACATGGAAAACAGAAGATGGGAAAAACCGAAGCCAGATTGAAATCATTGCTGAGCATGTAGAATTCAAGCCATTCAAGAAAACAACTGAACATGAATCTGATTCTCAGGAAGAAGAAGCTGTCCAGGAAAAGGAAGCAGTTTCTTTTTAAGAGTGAAAATCGGCGAAGTACATGGTAATCCAACAATGACTATCATGTACTTCATCATTCTGAATTGGGAAGGGTCATATTTCTTAAAAATAAATCCTGCGGCAGTTACTTGCGGCGACCATTCTTTTTTGGAGCTGCATTGAGTTTCTGCTGTTCGGAAATAGCCTTGTAAGCCTCCATTTTTTCCGGATTGAAAAAGCCATCCTTCCAGTTGAAACGTGAGGCCCCGGGAATGAACTCCCTTTTCTGAATAATTGAAAGCATGTCCTTAATGTCGCTCTTAAGAACGCGAGTCTTGGAAAAATCAATAAGCTGATGAGTCCAGCCTCTGTTTTTGAGAACATCCATTTTATCAAGGAGAGAGAAAGGATATTCACTCATTACAAATGAACCGTCTTCAGTTGAGTTAACCTTGAAGCCCACTGATTCCTTGTCGCTGAAATAGGTAAAATCATAGTCCTTTGGAAGCTTAAATCTCATTCTGAAAAGAGTTGGATATGAGAAAACGCTCACCAGAACCCGTGATCTTTCCTTGCCTTCAAAACACTCTTCAAGATTATCCTGAGAATTTTCTGCAGGAGTCTGGAGTGCCATTATATTAAGGTTTTCAAGGAAACTGACTGCCCATTTGTTGAAAGTATACAAATAAGGACCAGCAATCATGTGAATATTTTTATCATGCTTTGACTTAAGAATGTTCACGTGAGCCAGATTATTCACCACAAAATTTGTGAATCCCTTTTCAATAAGAGTATTGATTTTAGATTCCAAATCACCAAGCACTCCCTCTGGAACAAAGGGATCCAGTGAAATGAAGACAGTCTTCTTGCTGTAAGGCAAAAGCGGTTTTTCAGGAGTATCCTTGTTAAGGAGGTCATAGGAAGTTTCAGAATTAAGTTCAATTATAACGCGAACTGGATGAAAGCCCTGAACGACAAATGCATCAGAAACTGTAGAAACCTGAACATAAAGTCCTTCAGGGAACCAGTTAAGTTCATTCTTTTCAAGTGGAGTCAAATCAAGAATTGGAAGACGCTCTGAACCAGGCTGAAGTCTAAACTGTGCAAGGTCCTGAGGCAATATTCTCTTGTATCTCTTTGACATGGATTTAGTCTGAAGAAGATAAACTGCATCACCTTTTGTAAATCCACGAGGAACATCAATCCAGCGGTTACCTTTTTCATCAGTCTTTACGAGCCTGACCTTATGACTTGAGCGGCCAGAATCATCTTTTTTGTGAAGGCGAATGCTGTCACCAGGATCTGGATCATAATCTCCGCCATGAAGAAGTGCCATGGAAATTTCCTGGTTTTTCTTATCATCATCAGTGTTTGTTGCAGTCTTCCTGATAAAATTCTGGTACTCGAGTTTTTCTTCCGCTTTTGGCTCGCGGACAACTGAAAGATTTCCAAGATAAATTCCAGTGCCACCAGCCTGATTTGGATTGAGAATCTTTTGACCGGCATTATCAACACCATCAGAAACACTGCTGAAGCCATACCAGTAATCGGTTTTTGAACGGGCAAAATCCGTGCTCAAAATTCGCTTGCCTTCTGCGACGGCACCTTTTCTGTCATTCTGCCAGTGATCAATGACATATCTGTAGGCTGCTGTAACTGCACCGACATATTCAGCACTTTTCATGCGGCCTTCAATCTTGAAACTGTCAATTCCGGCCTCACAAAGTTCTGGAATATGATCAATGAGCTGAAGGTCACATGGTGAAAAATAATATCCCTGCTCAGTTGTTCCACCGGTTTCCGCAGTATAGAATCTTCTGCATGCCTGAGTACAAACTCCACGATTTGCAGACTTACCGCCAAGGAAACTCGAAAAAAGACAAAGTCCGCTTTCACTGACGCAAAGTGCACCATGAACGAACAATTCAAGTTCAGCGTTTGTATTTGCCTTAATTGCCTTAACTTCATCAAGACCAAGCTCACGGGCAACAACAACACGTTTCAATCCCTGCTTGCACAAAAGATTTGCAGCAGCCGAACTTTCAACGTTCATCTGAGTTGAAGCATGAAGCTCAAGGTCAGGAAAGAACTCCTGGCACATTCTGACAACACCAAGATCCTGAACAATAATCCCGTCTGGATGAACCTTATCAAGATAGTTCAGGAATCTGTAGAGTCTTTCTGTTTCATGTTCCTCGCAAACTGTATTTACAGTAACGTATATTTTTTTACCGAGACGATGAACACTCTGCACTGCACCTTCAAATTCTCTCCAAGAAAAATTTGAAGATCTCAGGCGAGCGTTAAAACTTTTGAGTCCCATGTAAACTGCATCAGCACCCTCACCAATTGCGGCTTCTAGTGCTTCAATATTTCCTGCTGGAGCTAGTAATTCTGTCATGAGACTAATAGTACAGTATTTTTTAGGAGTAAACAATGTCAACACACAAAAATGAATGCACATGCTTTGAAGAAGGCATAGACTATCCTGCACAAAAAACCGACACGGCAAATTTTGAAACCGATGATCAGGCCCTTCTGGCAGCACGAAAAGCCTTTGGAATAACTTATTTGTTTCCCTGGCAAAGAATTGTAATTGCCAACATTCTTGATTCCACAACAACTCAAAAATGTGAGGAAACTGACCTGGAATCAAACTCCAGACAAATTGTGCTTTTACCAACTGGAGCAGGAAAATCATTGTGCTTTCTGACACCGGCAATTCTGCTGGACGGTCCCACACTTGTTCTCTACCCGCTTCTTGCCCTAATGTCTGACCAGAAAAGATGAATGGATGAAGGCGGAATTCCCAGCGTTATTTTCAAGGGCGGAATGACTGAAAATGAATATGCGGAAAACTTTATTAAAATCAGGAATGGGGCAAAAATCATTCTGGCAAATCCTGAAGTTCTTCAAAACAAAAAACTCGTTGAAGAACTGGCAAAACACAAAATCAGTCACATTGCAATTGACGAAGCACATTGTGTAAGTGAATGGGGGGACAGTTTCAGACCTGCCTACCTTACCCTGGGAAAAATAATAAAAGAGCTTCAGGTTCCATGCGTTACGGCATTTACGGCAACAGCATCACCTCAGGTTCTTTCCCGTATTTCTGAAGTTCTTTTTGAAGGTGAAGCTCACATTGTACGAAGTGAAAGTGACAGGCCGAACATACACTACTTTGTGATAAACACTTTTTCAAAGAAAAAAACTGCCTTGCTTATGGCCATGAAACTTCCGAAACCACTTATTATTTTTTGCGGCACAAGAAAAAAAAGCGAGGATATGGCTCATGAACTGGCTCCAATCATTGGAACAGATAAGGTCAAGTTTTACCACGCAGGTTTAGAACGGGAAGAAAAATCGAAAGTAGAAAAATGGTTTTACCCGAAAACTGATGCAATACTCTGCTGCACATGCGCTTTTGGAATGGGCGTCGACAAGAAGGACATACACACGGTAATTCATTTAGAACCCAGTCCAACAGCTGAAAGTTACATTCAGGAAGCCGGTAGAGGTGGCCGAGACGGATCAATTGCTAATGCATATCTTTTGTGGAGTCCGGAAGATTCCATGAAAGCAAGTAAGCTTAAAGATGATTCCAGGAATAAAGTCATGTCGCTCTTTGCAGAATCTACAACTTGCAGAAGACAGATTCTTCTTGATGCTCTCGGAGGGGAAAAGGTTTTCTGTGAAGGATGCGATATATGCATCTCGGGGAAGCCTCCGGCACCGTCAAAGGACGCAGGAAATATACTTGAAATAATCAGGAAAAAACCAAATCAACTTACAGTTGCAGGCCTTAACAATGAAGCTATTGAAAAGCTCAATGAAAAAAGCCTGAGAGAAATCGGATGGTGCATTTACGATCATTCTGACACTCAGGAGATAATCTCAAACCTTGAAAAATTGAAACTCATTAGGGTGAGAAAATTCCCATGGCAGAACACAATTTGCCTTAACACAAAATCTGCTAGAACTGAACTTTCGAAGTATTTTCAGGGGAAACAATAAAATACCAGATTGAGTTTCCATTTACCCAGTACTTGTTGAATGCATCAAGAACATCTTTCTCCGTAACTGTATCAAGTCTTTCAAGATTCTTAAGGTCATGAAACATGTCATCGAAAGTCAGAAGATTGTACACAAGATTCTGAGCCTGACCAAAAGGAGTCTGCAAGGCATCAAAAGTCATGTTGATGTATTTACTCTTTGCACCTTCAAGACTATCTCCAACTGTCGTGAAAACATAATTTCCGGACTGGTCTGTTTTTTCAACAACCATGTTTCTGGCCATGTATCCACGGCACTCATCAGAAGCAGCAACCAGCTGAGAATGATTTGAAACACGATAAAAATATTCACAGCCATATGCAGCCTTAGATCCAACTGCAAAAGAACTTGTGGAATAACAGATTCCATAATGTTCGCGAATAATATTGAACATCATGGTGGAATAAATTTCAGATGCAATGACGCAGGGAATGAATTCATCACTTGTGTTTACTGCAGTTGCAAAAACTCTCTGAGCATACCCGCTCACACCACAAGATGGATGAGTCAAAATCACATTATCATTTTTTTTGATTGAAACCGGCGGAACTGAATTAACTGAAACTTTTTCATAATTGAATTTAAGTTTTCCCAAAGTTTTATCCAGTGCCTTAATAAATTTTTTCTCATCAATTTTTCCAGAAGCCACAACAAAAATCTCTCCGCCAGACAAAAGTTTTTTGTGTAGGTTCTTCATGTTTTCAACTGTGATGCTGTCAATTGATTCCATTGTCACTGTATTTCTTACTTCAAATGGATGTCCGGCATAAAGATCATTCATCATTCTTTCAGACATAATTGATTCAGGATCATTCTGCTTTTGAAGAAGATTGTTTTTCAGGCCTCGTGTTACATTTTCAAAAACGTCAGATTCATAGGCTGGATTCAAAAAACCATCAATAAACACAGGCAAAGTCTTGTCAAAATATTTATCCATTACGCTAAAGCACAGCGCACTTCCTGAAACCTTGATCATTGAACCAACAGACATTCCGGTCTTGAAATTAATTTTCTGGCGCTCTGAATAACTGTAATTTTTTGAACTGTATCCCATCATGGAAAACAAAGTTCGTTCCAGTCCGGAAGTTGATTTTTCAAGGTGATCAATTCCACCCTTCACTCCGATAAAAACAGAATTGATTTCAGAGTCTGAAACCTGAATATAAACCGGAATATTGTTTGCAAGTTTACTCTCAATGATTTTTGGAGTTTGTCGTTCTTTCTGAACAAATGAAGAAGATTCACCAACATGAACATAAATCTTTTCATCAGTTTCAAAGGCTATCTGTTCTGAATCATTTTTCCTTACCATTGAAGAATATTTTTCTTCTTCCCACCAGGGCTTTTCATCATCAGGAACCTTGTAGAATCCGGCCTCTGCAAGACTTTCCTTATTTGCCTCATAAACTTCCGGATTCAATGTTAAGGTAACAAGAGGACTCTTTCCAAAAATATATCTGGACATAAATTCATTCATTGAAGACTGATTCACCTTTTCAAGATTATCAAGATATGTATAGTAATAATCAGGACTTGAACAAACCCACCAGAAACGCAGATTCGTCAAGAGTCCTTTGGCAGTCTGGCGGCTCTCAATTCTTTCATCTGCATAAAAATTCCTGACTGAATCAACTTTCTGCCTTGAGAAATTTTTCTTATTCTGTGCAATTTTAGGAAGAACATTTTCTGCAAGTTCTGAATAGAATGTTTTTGTTCTCTGGGCAATATTGTTATCAGGCGAAAGCATAGTTGTTCCAAACCTGATGAGTCCTGTTGCACGAACAGTTCCGTATCCTCCCCAAATGCTTGATGTAGACGGAATCATAAATGTCTTGTTCTTGAACAGATTCTGCTTAAAGTCACCCTGAGGATCATTGAGCAAGGTACACAAATAATCTGCATCGTATGTATCTTCAACATTGTAGTCTGTATCCGGCCCGCGATATGAAATGGAAATCTGGGCAGTTTCTTTCAAAACCTTATCATTAGTCGTTACACAAAATAAAGGTTTCGGTAATGGAGAAAGATTCTGCTGAGGCAAAACTTCAGGCACAGACTTTCCTTTGTTGCTCCAGCTTCCAAATATTTGTTTCACAAGTTTTTCAACATCATCCCTGTTTACATCGCCACCAACAAAAAGTGCTGCATTACATGGAATATAATATTTATCCTTCATCTCATACATCTGTGAAATGGAAGCATTTTTTACGACATACTCAGATCCACCAGAATCAACCCTGTACGGTGCATCAGGAAACATAACCTTTCTATAATAGTTTCCAAAAATTGATCCCGGTTCTTTTTTGTCCGATTCAATTTCTGCAATGACAACTTTCTTTTCATTCTCAAATTCTTTTGGATCCATTAAAGGGGAACGAATGGCTGCATTCCAGAAAGCAAGTCCTTCTGCCAGTTTTGATGATGGAACGGTGAAATAATAGTTAACGCAATCCACTCCAGTTGTTCCATTCCAATTGCTTACGCCAAGATTATTCAATGCAGTCTGTACGCTGGCAGCATCCTTGTACAAATAATTTCCCTTGAACATCATATGCTCATACAAATGAAAAAGGCCTGCATTTTCCGGATTCTGAGCACCGGCTCCTGCCTTAATTGCGATCTCAATGTAAACAAGTGGTGCATTGTGGTTCTCGGCAACAAAAAACTCAAGCCCATTATCCAGCTTATACTGATACAAATCCTTAACTGGAGTTACTCCTGCCATGAGTGAATGGCAGAAAATAAATCCGCCAAGTACAAGTGAAATAATTTTCTTTGCTGATTTTTTCATAGTGACTACAACTCCATAAAAACGAGACAAAAAAATGGTATCCAAAGACGAAGAATCTTCAGATACCTTCATAATAAATGTAATCCGGAAAAATTACAATTTTTAGAGGACCTTGTATCCCGCACCAGTAATTGCAGACTTAAGAGTATCATCTGCAACATCTGAAGACAATGTAACTTTTACCTCTCCATTGTTGTGATCGGCAACAGCACTTTCAACTCCTGAAATTTTTTCAAGAGATTCCTTTACGTGAGCCTCACAATGAGCACACATCATGCCTTCAACCTTGAGAATTTTCTCAGTCATTTTTATTTCCTCCTTTGGAATAGTGTTTATTTTTTCTTTCATTTTAAATAAATTCAATCTGAGTGCATTGGTTACAACACAAACACTTGAAAGACTCATTGCAAGGGCAGCCACCATTGGGTTTAATGTAAGACCAAAAGCCTTATAGTAGACTCCACAGGCAAGAGGTATACCAAGAACATTGTAAAAGAAAGCCCAGAACAAGTTTTCCTTTATGTTCTTCAAGGTTTTTCTTCCAAGCCTTATAGCAGAAACAACATCATTCAAACTATTATTCACCAGAACTATTTCTGCACTATCCATTGCTATGTCACTTCCGGCACCAAGAGCAATTCCAACATGGGCACTTGTCAGGGCTGGAGCATCGTTGATTCCGTCACCAACCATGGCAACAAAACCTTTCTTTTTCAATTCTTCAATGCATGATGATTTCTGACCTGGAAGCAGAGAAGCCTTTATGAAATCAACACCACAGGATTTTCCAATGTATGCAGCAGTCTTGTCATTGTCACCTGTCAGCATGCATGTTTCAACGCCAAGTTGCTTAAGATTTTCTATTGCAGACTTAGAATCAGCCTTTAATGAATCAGCCACGCAGATAATTCCTGCAATGCAGTTCTCCTGAACAAACACCAGGGGAGTTTTTCCTTCACTTGCCTTCTGGTCATAGACTTCCCGGATTGAAGAAACATCGCAGATTTCAGATGCAAAAACATAATTTCCACCTGTAAGCTTCTTTCCGTCAACAACAGCCTCTATTCCCTTGCCAGACACCGAGACGAAATTTTCAACAGTCAGATTTTTATTGATGCCATGAGATTCTGCCCACTCAACGACAGCCTTTGACAGGGGATGCTCACTTTTGCTTTCAAGAGATGCAGCAAGTTCCAGCAGCCGGTTTTCCGTATAATCATTCATAGGAATAACATCTGTGATCCTGCATTTACCTTCAGTGATTGTTCCTGTTTTATCCAAGACCACAACCCTTACTCTTCCTGCCATTTCTATTGCAGCTGATGACTTAAACAAAACTCCATTTCTGGCACCAAGTCCAGATGAAACCATTATTGCAACAGGAGTAGCAAGACCCAGGGCACAGGGACAACTGATAAGCAAAACAGAAATTCCACGGGACAATGCAAAGCCAAAATCATATCCAAGAATCATCCACACAAGGAATGTGACAACTGCTATGGCAAGAACACATGGAACAAACACACCTGAAACCTTGTCTGCCATTTTTGCAACAGGAGCCTTTGTTGTCTGTGCATTGTGAACAAGTTCAATGATTCTGGAAATTGTAGTATCTTCCCCAACTCTGGTTGCACGGCACTTCATGAAACCGAAGGAATTGAGACTTGCGCTGCAGACCTCATCCCCCGGTCTCTTGTCTACCGGAATGCTTTCACCAGTAAGAACTGATTCATTCACGCAAGACTCGCCTTCAACAACAACACCATCAACAGGAATTTTTTCTCCTGGTCTTACAACAAAAATGTCATCTATCTTGATTTCAGATATTCCTACTGTCACTTCTTTTCCATCCCTTATGACAACAGCAGTTTCCGGAACAAGACTCATAAGTGAACGAATTGCATCTGTAGTTCTTCCTTTTGAAACAGCCTCCAGGAATTTTCCCAGAGTTATGAGAGTAACAATCATGGCTGCACCCTCAAAAAACAGATTGTTCATGCAATATTCCACCAGATTGAAATCAACGAGAACGACAGCCCTTGTAATCATGAACATTATGAACACTGAATACAAAAATGAAACTCCGCTTCCAAGACAAACCAGCGTATCCATGTTTGGAGACTTATGAAGCACAGCCTTGAAACCTGAGACAAAAAATTTTTTGTTGAGAATCAATATGATTGAAGAAAGAATAAACTGAACCAGCACAACGGCAACAACATTGCCATCGAAAAAATCAGGAAGAGGAAAATCCCACATTGAGTAGCCCATGGAAAAATACACAAGAACAAGCAGGATTGCAGCTGAAGAACAGAATCTCTTTAATAAAATTCTGGACTCCCTTTCTTCTGATTCAACCACTGGCTTCCCGGACTTTGATTTTTCTGCACCTATAACACAGGCTCCGTAACCGGTAGATACAACAGCATCTATTACCTGCTGATCACTGCACGATCCCTCAACAGACATTTTATTTTCAAGAAGGTTTACGGCACATGATTCCACACCTTCAAGTTTCGAAACTGCATTTTCTATTCTGGCAGCACAAGCACCACAGGACATTCCGGTAACACTAAATTTCTGCATGACCACCTCCGGCAAAATCAGTTAGCAATATATAACTAAACTATACACATAATTTCCACAAAATTCAATTTTCAAAAAAAAAGTTCCACCCGAAAAACTTCCGGATGGAACAAAAGGTATTTTATACTACAAATTAAAGGAGCCTGTAAATTTTAAAGAATAACACAAGTATTAACAAAAGGTCGTGAAGTGATTGTTCGCACATTCTTTACTGACTTTTCATTTCCGAAGTCAGGCCAGGATTCCAGGAACACCTTCGCATCCTTTTCAAGTGCATCAATTTCAAGAACAAATTCATGAGACTGATTTCCGTATCTCTTCAAACCGATTGACCATGGATACTCATCGCCGGCATAAATTGCATCATCAATAAGATTTCCATTTTCATAAAGGCGAGCACAGTTTGCCGAGTATGAAATATCAATGAAAACATCATCAAGATTATTCCAGGATTCCACGTTAATTTTGTAACTTGCAGTTTTTTCGTTATCTGAAATTTTCTCGAAGGATACCTCTGGTGCTGATTTTTTTGCCCCGGTTCTTTCATAAACTGCAAATCCATTTTCCTCACCTTTCAGATTGAATCCTTCCGGAATATTTTTGAGAGCTGGGAAAATCTTGAATTCAACATCACCGTCACTCTGGAAATTCAAAACTGTTTTTCCGCCTTCACATTTCTGGAACATTACATTTTTTGTTACAAGAATATATGATGTAGTTCCAACTGTTACCTTGTGTGCATTCTGTGCATCTTCCCGAGTCAAAGTTACAATGTCTTCATTTCCAGATGCTTTTCCTGCAAACTGATACAAAACCTGATCTGCTTTTTCAGAAGAAACCACATTGCTTGCAACGGCAACATTCTTTCCTGCAGGTCTTGCGGAAGAATAGAAAACAAATGCCTTTCTTTCGTTATCAAGCCTGCACAACGGAGTACAAAGAGATGTTGCCAGAATGCTTTCACCGCACTTCATGTTGAATGGAAGGAAGAACATATCCTCGTTAAGAACATCAACTGCAGGAAACTTTATTCCCAGTTGAGGATTTTCAAGAACAACATTCCTGTGATCAGCCATCTTATTTCTTCTCTGGAAATCACTTACAAAAACCCATCCACGGTTATCCCCGCACTTTTCACACTTGTAGCTTCTCCAGCTTGTTCTAAGGTCAGTAAAGTTATCTGGCTTAACTGGATTTGAATCAGGAATGAGAGTATCTGTTCCTGCCAGCTTTTCACCAAAATCATGAACAAAAAGTGAATAGAGCTTTATCTCGCCGTAGGTTCCATTGGGCATTCCATACTGTCCAAGAGGTGCACGGAAATCATAGTTTTTTATGCTCATATCATTCAATGAACCTGTGGCAATGTTTTCCTCAAGGGTCGTAAGTTTTCCCTCCGGATTCTGACCACCGTGATACATGTAATATCCCAAGAGGTTACAGCCGCTTCCCATCTTGGCAAGACTCATTCCGCCAATATCCTCTGGATGTGCAACTGGACGACGCTTAAGTGTTACCTGAAGGCCACCACCAAGTTCAGCCGTGAGATAAGGATACTTTGTCATGTCAAATGTAATACCTTCTCCAAGCCCAAAGTCACATCCTATTGCATGATCATTTCGTTCGTATGTGAACACATAGTTTCCGCTTGGTTCAATTTCTGTAATGCGTGGATCCCAAGGTGACTCACAATACCCGCCCATTACCGGAAGCATTCCTGCAGTTACAGCTCCACCCCATCCAGTTGCCGTATACAAAGGAGCATCAAATCCAATTTTTCTGGCCATCGCTTCAAGGGTCTTCATGTGCTTTTCGCCATCTTCTCCTGAAAGACCTCCGCAGTGACCGAATTCATTTTCAATCTGCACGCCAATAATAGGTCCCCCTTCCTTGAGGAAAAGTCCCTTAACCTGCTCATATATTGCCTTGTACCATTTTTCAACTTCAGCAAAATATCTCTCACTGTTTGTTGAGCGGGCATCAGGGATTTTTTCAAGAAGCCAGTCAGGAAATCCACCGTGACGAACTTCTGCATGACTCCAAGGCCCAATGCGGATAACCATTGTAAGGCCACATTCCTTTATTGTTTCAACAAACTTGCGAAGATTTCTCCAGCCAGTCCAATCAAATTCATTTTCAATTTCCTCATGATGAATCCAAATGACGTATGAAGACACAATATCAACTCCGCCTTCTTTCATCTTGAGCAGTGCTTCTTTCCAGTCACAATCCGGATAACGGGAATAATGGATTTCGCCCATTACAGGAAACCATCTTTTTCCATCTCTAAACAAACTTTTGCTGTCGTATGAATATGTTGTCATAAGTAAACCTCCGAATAACCAGTAAAATTTCATTAATCTGTAATTAATTACCAATCATGGACAAAACAATATCTTAACTACAAAAATACTTGCCACTGTCCGTGAAGTAATTTTTCATAATTAAATGATAGCACAATAATCCAAGAAGTCAACACGTGTTGATGATACGAAACCAGTCTTTGTGCAAATGGTTGCGCAAAAAAAAAAGGCATCTGACTGTTTTATCAACACGTGTTGATAAAACACCTAAAACAGCACTTTGCTTTTACACAATGCGCTGCTATTTTGGTTTCTTATCTGATTGTTCAACTTTTTCTGATGCACCGCACCAGAATTGCTTGATACTAAATTTTGTCATTGCCGCTCTTAATCCGACAATAATCCTTCAACTGCCTGGTTGATAATTAATTTTCCCCGGCGCACTTGCTTGGGGCCTGTCTTCGATTGGCAAAAGGACTGTCCCACTTCGTGGCCCATTCCTTTTGCTTGGTTGATAATTAATTTTCCCCGGCGCACTTGCTTGGCCTGACTTCGATTGGCAAAAGGACTGTACCTCTTCGTGTCCCATTCCTTTTGCTTGGTTGATTATTAATTTTCCCCGGCGCACTTGCTTGGGGTCTGACTTCGATTGGCAAAAGGACTGTCCCACTTCGTGGTCCATTCCTTTTGCTTGGTTGATAATTAATTTTCCCCGGCGCACTTGCTTGGGCCTAACTTCGATTGGCAAAAGGACTGTCCCTCTTAGGGGCCCATTCCTTTTGCTTGGTTGATAATTAATTTTCCCCTGCGCCCTTGCTTGGGGAAAATTAATTATCTTCGATTATAATTATTATTCCTTTACGCCCGCAGTTCCCATGCTCAACATCATTGATTTCTGTGTGAACAGGAAGAAAATTACAAATGGAATGGCAATAATCAATGATCCTGCCGCGAAATTAGTAAATTCATTTTTCTTATCCGATACAAAGCTGCACAATCCCAATGCAAGTGTCTGCTTGTCTGCGCTTCTCAATACCATCTTTGGGAAAATGAAGTCCATCCATGGGCCTGTGAAACTTGAGATTCCCAGGAATGTGATGATTGGCTTTGTTATTGGAAGAATAATTGTTCCAAAAATCCTAAAGTGGCCTGCTCCGTCAATTCTGGCTGCTTCATCAAGGTTCTTTGAAACAGTGTCCATGTAGCTTTTTACCATCCATGTATTGTATGGAATATTTCCTGCAACATAAACAAGAACCAGTCCCCACAATGTATCAATTCCACCAATACGATTGAGAATAACATAAATTGCAATCATTCCTACGAAAGATGGGAAAATCTGGAGAATCAAGAGGCTCATGAGCATTGACTTCTTGAAAGCAAAATTGAATCTTGAGAATACATAGGCACTCAAAGATGAAATGATAACTGTCAAGATTGAAGTCCACAAAGCAATGATGAATGTATTCTTGAACCACAGCCAGTAATTTGTCTTTGTGAACAGATACTTGAAGTGATCAAGAGTAAATCCGTTACCCATTGTTATTTTCATTCCGTTGGCAAGATGAATTGTATGTCCGTCTCCAAATGGAATGATGCTCATGTTTGCAATACCGTTTCCAGGAGCAAATGCAGCTGCAACTACATAAACCAGAGGATAGAACACAAACAGCGAGATGAGTATGAATATCATGTAAGTAATTGTTGTGTTTACTGTTTTGAATGCATTGTAATTCTTTATCATACTGCACCTTCCTTATATGCCTTTGTATTTTTGAACTGATAGATTGCAAATGGAGCAAGAACAACGAAGATGAGAACTGCAATAACAGAAGCATAATTGTATTTCTGAAGTGTAATTGTAAGTTTATAGATCCACGTAACAAGAATATCCGTACCACCGGCAAATGTTGTTGTACTGTCAGCAACATTTGGGCTTCCACCTGTAAGGAAGTAGATGGCACCAAAGTTATTGATGTTATGTGTAAAGCTCATAATGATAAGTGGCATTGTCTGATACAAAACCAGAGGCAATGTAACACGCCTGAACATCTGACCAGAAGAAGCTCCGTCAATGCGGGCAGCCTCATAGATGTCCTTGGAAATTGCTGTCATGGTACCCATAGAGAGCATCATGAAGTAACCGAATCCCGCCCACAAGTTGAGGGTAATACAAACAACCTGTGCAAGAGTTGCATTTCCCAACCATGGAATCGTCTTAACGGCACCATCAGCAGTATATGAAAGAAGCCCGAGAGCTTCGAGTGTTCTGTTTACAACACCGAATGTACCATTCAAAAGGTTCTTCCACAAAAGCATTGTGATAACCACAGGAACTGCGTATGGAAGGATAAAAATGAAACGGAACACTGGTGCCAGCTTAATATTGCTTTCCTGAAGCTTAACTGCAACAAGAAGCCCACCAAAATAACAGGTGAAAGTTGCGGCAAAAGCCCATACAAGTGTCCAGACTGCAATTCTTGCAAATCCGGCTGACCATTTACTTCCGCCCAGAAGAAGTTCCTTGAAACTGTCAAATCCTACCCAGTCTACTGTGTTGGCTGGAGTAATGTGCTTAGGAGCAGAATAGTTTGTGAATGCAACGGCAATGCTGAACAAAAGTGGAACGATAACAAAAACAAGAAGCATTACCAGACATGGAGTCAAAGCTGTGATTGGAAATGCGCGTCCTGAAATTTCCTCAATAGAAGCCTTCTGAGAAAGGAATCGTTTTGTTCTGCAATAATCGGAATATGTATTTTTTGCACTCTTGACAGAGATAATATACATGACAACGAAAACTGCAATTATTGCCAGGAAAAGAATACCGTCAATCAGCATGAAAACTGAATTGTCACGGAGCTTTACAGGCAAGTGATCTTTAGGTGTACCCAAAGTAATCAAATCATAAATCTTGGAACAAGTAATTGGAAGTGTTGCCAAGAAAACAAGTTCAATGAGAGCAAAGAATGCGCCCTTAATGTATTGCTTGAGATACAGCAGGTGAGCAAGACCCATGAAGGCACCAGATGCGACTGCTATTTTTTTTGCTGAACTTCCATCAGAATTAATCTGCATAAGAAACCTCAAAATTGACAAGAATGAATAGCCCAACCAAAAAAGCTATATCCACTATTTTTACGCTAAAAATTTGGCTGCCCATATACAGACTGCAGAACAGGCAGAACTTCAACCATCCTGCCTGCCGCCATCAATATAAAGACAGCCTAGTTATTCAAGATTTTACTTCTTGAGGATTGCTGCGTCACAAGCATCAAGCTCAGACTTAACGTCAGCACCGTCCCAGATGTTCTTAGAAGCGTTGTTCATAGCTTCCCAGTACATTCCCATTTCAGGAATTGATGGCATTGGGAATGCGTAGTCAAGCTGGTTAAGGAATCCAGGAATGTATGGGCTTGAAACTGTTGTCTGGATAGCTGGCATTGCACCTGTCAAGTCAAAGCGGAGCTGCTGCATTTCTGGGCTTACGAGGAAGTGAGCAAAGTCAGCTGCTTCTTCCGGATGCTCTGAGTATGCAGATACGAACATAGCGCGTGTTCCAGAGAATGATGAAGCTGGGCTTGTATCTCCAGGAAGAGATGGAAGCTGAGTTACACCAAAGTCAAGACCTGCATCAACGAAGTTCTTGATGTTCCAAGGTCCAGTTATGTGCATTGCTGCGTTTCCAGAAGAGAATGCCTGATCACAGTTTGCTGTATCAAGGTCAGCTGCTGGAACGTTGAGAGCGCCCTTCATTGACTGGAAGAACTTCATACCCTTAACAGAAGCTTCGCTGTTGATGTTTGTGCTCTGTGTGTCTGTTCCGCTTGGTCCAAAGAGGCGGTTTCCGCTGGAAGTTGTGAATATGATTGAATAGTAAGCGTTTCCTACATCCATTACAAATCCGCGCTTTCCAGGATTCTTAGCGTTGAAATCCTTTACCCACTTTGCAAGATCTTCCCAAGTCTTTGGAACTTCAGTTTCCTTAATGAGAGCCTTGTTATAGAAGAGAGCATATGTTTCTGCACTTACAGGGTAACCATACATCTTTCCCTGATATGTAAGAGCCTGTGAACATGCACCAAGGACTTCTTTCTTGATTTCTTCTGCGTTTACTGTCTCAAGAATGTGCTCACCGTTTACCAGTTCTCCAAGCTTATCATGTGGAGCTGCAAAAAGGTCTGCACCTGTTCCTGCTGGTCCGTCAAGAGCAATCTGTCCAGCTGCATCACCAAGTTCAACGTTGATGAATTCAATCTTTACGTTTGGATGCTTAGCTGTATACTTTTCTCCAGCCTGCTTAATAAACTCATCTGGTCCTGAGAGAGATTCCCAAACCTTTAGAGTAACCTGATCCTGTGCCTTTCCTGCACATCCTGTAAATGCTGTCAATGCTGCTGCTACAACTGCTGCACCAAAAACTAACTTCTTCATTCTTTTCCTCCTAAATGAAGTAATTTACTAAATTGAAGTCCTGTTTTGAATAAAACCCTGTTCCAAAACAAAACAAGATATAATCATTCCGGCTAGCGGAAAGATTCCCTGATTCTAAGCTCATAGTCAACCTGAGTTCTGGAAGGAACTTCCTTTCCCTCAATAAGGTTCACCAGAAGCCTGCTTGCCCTTTGGCTCAACTTGAACACGTTTACATTCAGGGCAGTAACCGGAGGAGTGTTATTCTCCAGAACCGGATTGTCATAAAACGAAATAACCTGAATGTCCGTAGGAACCTCATAGTCATTCATCTTCAGCCACTTGAGAACGTTCACACAGATCACATCATCCATGCAAACCAGACACTGGGGATTTTCCTTCATAAGCTCAGGAAGAATTCCAGTCAATCCTATCTCATCCGCATCCCAGACAACAGTACAGTCTTTCTCAAGATTTATTCCGGCCTCATTGCAGGCGTAGACAAACCCCTTGAACCTGGTACCATTGACCAAATGCTTTTTATTTCCACACAGAAGGGCAACATTTCTGCAACCCTTGCTGATCATAAACTTAGTCATCTCATAGCATCCCGCAGTCTGATCGCTGTCAACCTGGCAAAGGCTTTCATCCCGGGATGTTCCAATTACCACAAAAGGTATTTTCTCTTTCTGAAGAAGCTTCACAGCCTCATCATTTTCCTCAATTCTGGTCAGGATTACTCCATCAACCTTTCTGTTAACAATAAGCCGTCTCAACGGTGTCACATCGCTGTTTGACTCAACAACCAGGATTGCATCAAAACCGCACTTGTAGACAGCCTCTGCAGTGTTCAGGATCAGATTCTGGAAAAATGGAACCTCACCCGAATCGGCATCCTTAGGAACCACAAGGGCAATATTATAGGAACGTTTCAACACAAGTCCCTTTGCCACCGGATTCGGAACATAATTGCAGGCAGCTATCATTTCCTGAACGCGCTTTCGTGTTTCAGGCCCTATCCTTCCCTTGCAGTTTACAACCCTTGAAACCGTTGATTTAGAAACCCCCAGTTCACGGGCAATATCCGCCAGAGTAACTGGAGCCTGAGATTTATTTTCAAAATCCATTGTTCCTACCTTGATTATAATTGTAAACCCTGAATTTTGCAAACACAAGATAAAACGTTTGCTCAACACGATAATATTACACGTGTTGACTCTACTTGTCAAACATTTTTTTTATTTTTTGTGGAATTTAATCTGATTTTTGGAAACGTTCCCACCTCGGCTTTTCAGTCCTTAGAAAAAAATCAGTCAATCACCCAGGTACCGCCTACAGCCAGCACATTCTGGCATTCAAGATAAGAATTGTAATTTTCACCGTTAATACCACCCGTTGGTATGAATTTTACATGGGGGAATGGTCCTGAAAGAGCCTTGAGCATTTTTATGCCGCCTGAAAGTTCTGCGGGAAAAAATTTGAGCACATCAAGACCACGGTTCAAAGCCCATTCTACCTGACTTGGATTGCAGACTCCAGGGAAAAGAGGAATTTTTTTTCCGATGCAAAAATCAACAGTGTCAAAATTAAATCCCGGAGAAACCATAAACTGTGCCCCGGAATCCATGGCCATCTTTGCAAGTTCCGGATTAATGACAGTTCCGGCACCAAGAAAAACCTGGGGAAATTCCTTTCTGACTGCCTTCATACCCCGGGCAATCTTTTTAAAGCCTTCCGTGCCATCAAGTGACCTGAATGTTACCTCGATGGACGACAAGCCCCTGGAAAGAACTTTTTCTGCCGCAGCAAGGGCATCATTTTCTGAAACAATCTTAACCACAGGAATAATGCGTGCCTCTTGAATCTTTAATTTTGCATCTTCAAACATAAGGGCATTGTGGCACAATCAGGCTCAACTTTCAATTGAAAATACCGACAATCAGTGTATGCCGTCTAAAAGAAACAGCTACAGCAAACCGGATTTCTGGTCTCAGAAAGCATTTAAGGAAGGATATCCTGCAAGAAGCGTATACAAGCTCCAGGAGATCGACCAGAAATTTGGATTCCTGAAAAAAGGATACACAGTTCTCGATTTGGGTTCAGCACCAGGAAGCTGGACAACATGGCTTCTCAGAAACCTGGATGAAAGCGGAAAAGTTGTCTCCGTTGACCTGAATCCTCTTTCAAAAGATGTAAAGGGCTCAAACCTAGTGTTTTTCCAGGGAGACCTTCTCAGCGAGGAAATCAGGGAACAGATAACACAGCAGGGCCCATACGATCTTGTTGTATGCGATGCAGCTCCACTTACAACCGGAAACCGGACAATAGACACCCTCAGAAGCAAATCCCTGGTTGAAATGGCCATCTGGTATGCCCAGACAATGCTCAGAACCGGTGGAAATTTCTGCGTGAAAATTTTCCAGAACGGGGATCAGCAGAAACTTCTCATGAAAATGAGGGAAATATTCACCCAGGCAAAAGGATTCAAGCCGGAAGCCTGCAGGTCAGAATCATTCGAAACATATTTAATTGGAATAAATAAAAAATGAGGGGCAAATCATGAATCAAATTGATTTTTTTGAAGAGGTCTGCTACAGTAAAAGCCTGAAAATGAAAGCATATTTAAAATTGGGTATTAGTTGTGCCTGCTCCGTTCTTGGGATAGGACTCTTTATTGCAGGCATTACTTTCGGGATCATACATTTCAACAACTCTCAGGGACAGGGCGGACTCTCAGATCCGGCTTCAATCACTCCAAATGAACTCACAGATGATATAGCCCTCCAGATGGAAGCAAGTGAAGGCGAGGCAACTGGTAACGGAAACCTCACATACATGTCTTACCGCGTAAAGCAGGGAGATATGATCAGCGTTATTGCAGACACATACGGAGTAACACAGGATACAATCATCAGCGTGAACAACATCCGTGCATCCCGACTCATTCAGATCGGTCAGTACCTGAAAATTCCTTCAATGCCAGGAATTCTGTACACAGTAAGAAACCCTAACGAGACTGCAGCATCCATCTCGGAAAAATACAATGTTGACCCACAGAAATGTGCTCTCGTAAACAACATCGGCATTGAGGAAAACCTTGCCGCAGGAAAGACTCTTTTTGTTCCAGACGCAGCAATGGACTGGATTACAAGACAGGAAATCAACGGAGACCTTTTCATAAAGCCTATCAAGACAAGATTCGTCACATCTTCACGCTATGGATGGAGAAAAAATCCTTTCAACCCGGCAAAAAGAACTTTCCACGGCGGAATTGACATGGCCTGTCCAAAGGGAACAAGAATCTATGCTGCACTTCCGGGGCGTGTTGCAAGTACCGGATACAGCAATGTTTACGGAAACTACGTAATTATCGTTCACCATTCAGGATACAAGACTCTCTACGCACACATGAGCTCAATTTCCACATCAGCAGGAAAAAATGTTGACACCACAACAGTCATTGGTCGTGTTGGAAGTACAGGTATGAGCACAGGACCTCACCTTCACTTCACGGTTTACAAGAACGGACGATCAGTTAACCCGGCAAACCTCTGGAAATAGCCAGAATCCAATCTTAACCTTACACAAAATGCTTCACAATCTGGAGCATTTTTTTTCAAAAAGTTTACAAATCTCATTTAGCGTTATATAATTTGTTATTATGACAGAAATTCTAACAGATGCTCTATTTACTGACTTCAGAAAAATCATTTATGACGCTAGCGGCATCACATTTTCTGAAACCAATCGCTCGATTCTCGACAGTCGCCTAAAGGAAAAACTTCGTGAGAAGAATCTTGATGACCTTCATCAGTACTACAAGCTCATTACTTCAAATGAGGAAGAATTCAAGCTCTTTTTGGACAGTATTACTACAAACCTTACACGCTTCTTTAGAAACCAGCCTCACTTCGATGCACTTATCAACTATGTTATTCCCCATGTAATTGAAGAAAAAAAGAAAACTGGCGACCACAAGATCCGCATTTGGAGTGCAGGATGCTCAACAGGTGAAGAGCCTTATACTCTTGCAATGCTCTTAAAGGACAAACTTCCGGCACCATACACATTTGAAATCACGGCTTCGGACATCTCCCTCAAATCACTTATGGTTGGCCAGCAGGGATTCTACCCGAATTCACGAGTGACTGGAATTCCGCAGAACTATCTTGCAGCCTATTTCACAAAGACAGACACAGGATATCAGGTAAAGCCGGATTTGATGAAGACAATCAAGTTTGACTACCACAACCTCCGCTATGATATGGGTGCCAGAAACCTTGACATAGTTTTCTGCCGCAATGTTCTCATTTACTTTGATGAAGCTGCACAAAAAACAACAATCGACCACTTCTGGAATTCCATGGCAAAGCATGCCTATCTTTTCATCGGACACTCAGAAAGTCTTTTCGGAATGAACACGAAGTTTGAATTCCTCAAGACCGAATGGGCCTGTCTCTACGAAAAAAAATAGGAACGCCATCTGCAACATTGATTTTTCAAAAAAGGTTGCCTGACATACAGATAAAGCTCAAAGGCTGAACCGCATCAACCAGGCAGCCAGATTATTTCATATCAAGGAGTTTAGGATTTATGGATGATATTCAGGTAATGATTTGTGATGACTCGGCTCTCATGAGAAATCTTATTCAGCGCATTGTTGATGGAACAGACGGAATGTCAGTTTGCGCTACTGCAATGAACGGAAAATTTGCACTCCAGAAACTCGAAACAGTAAAGCCAGACATCATTGTTCTTGACATAGAAATGCCTGAAATGAATGGCGTGCAGTTCCTCGAGGAAAGAAAAAAGAGAAACATAAAGACTCCTGTCCTTATCCTGTCTTCAATTGCAACAAAGGGAGCTGCAGTAACAATGCAGTGTCTCGAACTTGGTGCAAGTGACTTCATCACAAAGCCTTCAGGATCAACATCAAGCACAATCACTTCCGTTTCAGGAACTATCATTGAAAAAATTTCTTCATACGGCGGAAGATTTGCAAGACTCAACGGAAAACAGATTCCTCCAACAGAAACATTTATTCAGCAGGCAAAGCTCAGGGAAGCAGAAGCAGATGCAGCAAAGAAGGGAATCATTGACAAAATCAAGCCAGCACATGAAGCAGCTCCTTCAACAGTTTTGACTCCTACTCTCTTTGCAACAAGAAAAAAAGAACCAGATGTAATCACACCTATTGCAGAACCTGGACCTATTGAAATAGTTGCACTTGGCATTTCAACAGGAGGCCCTAACGCCCTTCGTGAAGTATTTGCAGCAATCGATCCAAAGTTTTCAAAGCCAATTCTTGTTGTTCAGCACATGCCAGCCGGATTCACAAAGGAATTTGCAGCCAGCCTGGACAGAATCTGCCCTCTTGCAGTAAAGGAAGCAGAAGACGGAGACAATATCCATCCGGGACAAATTTACATTGCCCCAGGTGACTATCATATTGCAGTTGAAAAATCAACACTGTGCAACGTAATCAGGCTCAATCAGCAGGATCCAAGAAACGGCCACAGACCTTCAGCAGATGTTCTCTTTGAAAGCGTTGCAAAGATCTACAAGAACAGAGCCCTTGGCATAATCATGACAGGAATGGGACGCGATGGAGCCGCCCAGCTTGCAGAAATGAGAAGACAGGGAGCATGGACTCTTGGACAGGACGAAGATTCATCCATCGTTTACGGAATGCCTCGCGTGGCATGGGAACTTGGTGCAGTCCAGAAGCAGGTGAGCCTTGAAAACATGGCCAGCGAAATGAGTCGCATTGTTCGCGAAAACGGAAAATAACAGACACAAGGCACTTCAGTCATGGAGTGCCTTTTTTTTGTCCTTCCAGACACCAAATCAGAAGGTTATATTTTTCATATTGAATTTTCTCGTTTCTTACATTAAACTAGAGGTAGTGTCTTTTTTATAAAGAGGTTTTTTATGTCTACATTAAAATATGATTTCACAATTGATAACCTGGGTGAATGCAAGGTAAAGTCACCTATCGATCTTTCACAGCACCACGGAAACTTCCGCGCAACATTTGTTCGTGATGACGCTTATGTTAGACGCATCGTAAATTCATACGATGAATCACCAGATGCACTTGAGGCAAAATCAAATCAGCTTGAAAAGGCTGGTCCACGTGAATACATTTACTTCAATCCAGAACACGTAACTGCAGGTATCTGTACTTGCGGTGGCCTTTGTCCTGGACTCAACGATGTTATCCGCGCAGTTGTACGCACATTATGGAACCGCTACGGTGTACGCAGAATCAAGGGAATCCGCTTTGGATACCAGGGTTTCTTTGCAGAAAACGGATACGAACCAATCGATCTCAATCCTGATAATGTTGATGAGATTCACAAGATTGGCGGAACATACCTTGGAACATCACGCGGTGGCGGAGACAGAACTGCAGAAATCGTTGACTCAATTGAACGCATGGGAATCAACATGATGTTCATCATTGGTGGAGACGGTACTCAGCGCGGATCCCTGGATATTGCAAACGAAGTTCAGAGACGCGGACTCAACATTGCAGTTGTTGGAATTCCTAAGACTGTAGACAATGACCTTCAGTTCATTGACCGCTCTTTCGGTTTTGAAACTGCAGTTCAGCAGGGAACAAAGGCTGTAAACTCAGTTCACATGGAAGCTCACTCACAGATTGGTGGTATTGGTCTTGTAAAGCTCATGGGCCGCGAGTCAGGATTTATCGCAGCATGCACAGCAATTGCAAGCCACGAAACAAATTTCTGCCTCATTCCTGAAGTTCCATTTGAACTGGACGGACCAAACGGACTTCTCACACACCTTGAAGATCGTCTCAAGAGACGCGGCCATGCAGTTATCGTTGTAGCAGAAGGTGCAGGACAGGATCTTCTTGAAGCAACAGGTCAGACAGATGCATCTGGAAACAAGAAGCTTGCAGATATCGGCACATTTCTCCGCGACAAGATCAACGAATACTTCAAGGCAAAGAAGGAAGAAATCAACCTCAAGTATATTGACCCTAGCTACGAGGTTCGTGCTGCAGTAACAAATGCAAACGACAGCCTCTACTGCGAACGCCTTGGAAACTATGCAGTTCATGCAGCAATGGCAGGCAAAACAAAGATTGTTATTGGTCTTGTTCATGACAAGTATGTTCACCTTCCAATCAGCATGGCAACTCTTTCACGCAACACAGTTGATCCTGAAAGCTCATTGTGGCGCGATGTTCTTGATGCAACACTCCAGCCAGTATACATGGTAAACAACATGGACACTGTAACAGCAAAGCTCAAGAAGGCAAAGGAAGAAACTGATGCCAAGGCTCTTGCCCGACTCGAAAAAGTAAAGGCAATGAAGAAAAACTAACCAGTCGTAATACTGTTTTTGCATTTCGTTCAGGTGGGACTTTACAAAAAAAGAATAATGTCAAAATCGTTTTTTGGTGTTATACTTAATTGTATGGTCCCATTTTTTTGGACACTTTATTTTTACAGGAGGAAAAGATATGATTAAGTCAAGGAAAATTCTTTCAATTGCACTTTCAGCTGTTGTCTCAGTTTCAGCATTATTTGCAGCTCCAGTTCAGACAGTTCCCATCACTTTCGTTGACTGCAATGGAAACCCATTCACCATTGACGTGCCAAACGACATTGCTAAAATCGTAAATGAACAGAAGGGGCTCATCAACCAGAAAATCAAGGAAAATGGAGTGACATCAACTCAGGCTCAGGATGCAGCACAAAAGGTCAAGGATGCCTACGACTCAGGACTTGCTGGTCTAGAAACAACGACTCCATTCACGACAGTAGAAAACGGACTCAACACCTTCACTGAAAACCTGAACTATGTTCTTCCAAATTCACAGTCACAGCAGAATGTGTGGGCACAGGCATGGATTGGCAAGCTCATTCCAGGATTCCATCTGGGAGCAGGAGTAAACGCAGGTGCTGCAGAAATGGACGTTACTCCTCTCAAGGATGCAGCTCTTGCTCTTGGAATTGAAGAAGCAGGTGATGTTCCGGACAAACTTGCAATGCCAACAGTTACAGGAGACCTTCGCATTGGTGGATTCATTCTTCCATTTGATATTGGTTTCAACTTCTGTTCTGTTGACTCAACAAAATTCGGCGAAGACTTTGAGTCAAAAATTGACCCGGTAACATTTGACTTCTATACAATTGGTGCAGATTTACGCTATGCTCTTGTTCAGGGCGGTGGATTTGTTCCAAGATGGTCAATTGGTGTGGGCGGATACTACACAAAGGGAAACGTAAGCGTTGCAAACTCAACTGCAAAGGCATCTCTTGATTTCGAAACAACTACAATCTATGCATCAACACAGGCTTCAGTAAAGTTCCTGTGCTTAATTCCTTTTGTTGGTGGCCGCGTAATGGCTTCCAGATCAACTGCAGGATGGAACGCAACTGCAAACTGGTCAGAGATTCTTGATGACGGACCATCTCTCCAGCAGGCACTTGAGATAGGACTTCTTCCAGAAAGTTTTGGCGGACAGGAAACAGTTGACTTCAGAGACAACATAATTCCACAAGTATATGCAGGTATTGGACTTGATCTTCTTATCATCAACATCACTGCAAGCGCAAGCTATGACTTCAAGAACAGCATTCCTGGAGCAGCAGTAAGCGTAAGACTTGCATGGTAACAATGCAAACCAGATAAAATAAGACCACCTGGAATCTTCAATTTCAGGTGGTCTTGTTGTTTTAAAAATCCAGGCTAGTCCGAAAGCTTCATAAGAATATATTCATTGTCCACAAGTTTCAGGCAGTTCTTTCCAGGAAACGACGTCAAATCAGAAACATCAGGTTCTTTTCCATCTGGCATAGAATAAGCATCATTGTGCAAATCGTATCCAAGTGAACGGATGAAGCTGATAATGGAACAGGTATTATCCATCCTTTTACCTCCATAAGAAAATGACCCCTGGGTTCCATTACCCGGATCACCGCCACAAATATAATTACTTGTCCGAGAAACATTCACCTTCCCGGAAATATAAATCGGAATATTCCTGCTCAAGCCATTGTCTTCCGTAAATTCAGCAATTCTCTCATAAACAAGCATTGCAGTCCTTTTGTCATTATCAAATCTGATTTTATCTGAATACACAATTGAAGAAATTCTCTGAATGTAGAAAAAATTCTCAACAAGAAGAACAGCACATGTACAGACCCACAATTTTCTTCTTGAAATGGATCCAAGGAAATATACAAAAACAAAGGCTGAGGCAAAAGGAACAATATACTGAACCCTGTCAGGAACACTTCCACCAGAAACAATAGGGAAAATTATGATGCACAAAAGAAATCCGAATACAGAACAAACATAGAGTGGATTCCTTCTGGAATTTCTAAGTGCCTCCAGAACAAAAGCAAGAACACTCGGAATCAAAAGCCAGTTTGCATAGGTACTTGACTCAACAATATTTTCAAAGGCCGAATTTCCGCTCTGTGCATGAGAAGCTATTACTGGTCCCACGAGAGAATTAATGCAGTCAATATTTCCAAGAGTAAGAGTATACAAATAAATAGCAAGCTGAACCGGACTTGAAATTTTGAAAGAATCTGTCAGGTAAGCCATTCCTCTTGAACTATCCAGAGCAGTTACAATCTTGTTAACAATAAAATATAAAGCAACGCTTCCAAAAACAAGAGCGAGAATCTTAAGACACAGAATGATATAGCCCCTGCTGCAGGAACACCTTGTCTCATCACAATGCAAAATAAAGCAAGCAAGAATAGTCCCCATCAAAAGAGCAAGAACTCCCTGATAAACAGATGCCATGAAAAATACAAGGAATGCACCAGCAATCAGATGGCATTTCCTGTTAAACACAAAACCATTGAATATAAGCCAGACAGCAACAGGAACAAGAATCATTATGAAAATGCATTCTGCAGCCTGAACCGTGAAATAAAGCTGCTCACACCAGACTGCACCAGAAACAAATGTGAGGGCAAAAACAAGCTTTGCAACAAAAGAATCAAGTTTCCTGGAAAAAACGTTCGTCAGATAGGTAAACAAAAGTGTTCCCACGAAAAGAAAAATCAATGAAAAAAATATGGCTGAAAAGGGATTGAAAACTTCACCGGCAATGCAGATTTTCTGCAGAAGAACAAGTCCAAAACGCCCGATAGAAATCCATTCAAGATATTTTTTGTATTCAAGATAGAGATCAGAATCAACTCCGTAAGAACAGGATATGAGTTTTACCCCATACATGATCATAATGGACAGGGCAACAATTGCGGCAAGAAACCTGTTTTTCTTTAGGAAATCAAAGAATCCCCTGATTGAAAAATTCTTCAGATAGGAAAAATCATCTCGAATTGAAAGTTCTGGCATGTAGGCTGCTCCGTTTTATTTAGGTAAATTTATTATATCAAAAAAAAAGACGGATGCAACAAATTCGCATCCGTCTTTTCAAGTCTGCACCCCCGCATAAGGCGGATCGGCATAACGCAGACTCGACAATAAAAATCTTAGCAAAGTCCCTGTGCCAGGAAATCTTAGCAGAGACCCTGTGCCATCATTGCACGAGCAACCTTAAGGAAGCCGTAGATGTTTGCACCAGAAACGTAGTCGCCTTCTGTTGCAAATTCCTTAGCTGTGTTCCATGCGTTGTCGTGGATCTGTGTCATGATGTTCTTGAGCTTTGCATCAACTTCTTCACGTGTCCATGAAAGGCGTTCGCTGTTCTGAGACATTTCGAGTCCAGAAACTGCAACACCACCAGCATTAGCAGCCTTACCAGGAGCAAAGCGTACACCGTTTGCCTGAAGATAAGCAATAGCTTCTGCACGAGTTGGCATGTTGGCACCTTCAGCAACAAGCTTGATGCCGTTTGCTACCAGCTTCTTTGCATCTTCTTCGTAGATTTCATCCTGTGTGGCACAAGGGAATGCATAGTCAGCCTTAACTCCCCATGGCTTTTCTCCAGCGAAGAACTTTGCCTTTGGATACTTTTTAACATATTCAGAAATGCGAGCCTTTGAAGCTGCAAGTTCTGTGATGTATGCGAGCTTTTCAGCATCGATACCATCTTCATCAAGAATGTATCCAGATGAGTCAGACATTGTGATAACCTTACCACCGAGCTGGTTGATTTTTTCTGTTGCGTACTGAGCAACGTTACCCTTACCAGAAACGAGACATGTCTTTCCCTTGAAGTCTGTTCCCATCTTTGCGAGCATACATTCTGCAAAGTAGATGAGGCCGTAACCTGTTGCTTCCGGGCGGATCAAAGAACCACCAAAGTCAAGTCCCTTACCTGTAAGAACACCTGTCCATGCGTTTGTGATTCTCTTGTACTGTCCGAACATCCAGGCTACTTCGCGTCCACCAACACCCTTGTCTCCAGCTGGAACGTCTGTGTCAGCACCGATGTGGCGATAAAGTTCTGTCATGAATGACTGGCAGAAGCGCATAACTTCGCCTTCTGATTTTCCGTGAGCGTCAAAGTCTGAACCACCCTTTCCGCCACCCATTGGGAGTGTTGTAAGAGAATTCTTGAGGATCTGTTCAAATCCGAGGAACTTAAGAACATCGAGACCTACTTCTGGAGAAAAGCGGAGACCTCCCTTGTAAGGACCGATTGCGCTGTTGAACTGAACGCGGTATCCGCGGTTTACGTGTGGTACACCCTTGTCATCTGTCCAAGGTACACGGAACATGATGATTCTTTCTGGTTCTACGAGACGTTCAAGAACTGCTGTCTTTTCGAGTTCTGGCATCTTGTCTACTACAGGTGAAATTGTCTGAAGAACAAGACCTGCTGCCTGGAGGAAGTGTCCCTGATCTGCATAGCGAGAGCTAAGATCATCCCAAACACGTTTACAATAAGCGTTAGTAATTTTGTATTCCATTCGAATAACCCCTTATTCTTCCTGATTATTTTGACCCCAACACAGGAAGTTACTAAACATAGTATCCTAATATGGAAAGTTTGAAAAGAATTTTTTTGAATAAAAATACAATTTTTCGCCCAGGCTCCCAGGGTTCTCTGAAAAAAATCAGATAAATCTTCAATATTAAGACAGATTCTTTAATTGACTTCAAAAAAATATTGGTGTATGATTCTACCAATTATGGGGGTGTAGCTCACCTGGCTAGAGCGTTTGAATGGCATTCAAAAGGTAGTCGGTTCAAGTCCGATCATCTCCAAAAAAAGGTTATGAAGAGACATGCATAACATTCCAGCCTGATTCTTGAACCGACTAGCGCAGTGAGCGCCGACCGGAAGGGAGGATCAGCAAACAGGATGTTTGCGACAGCGAACGCAGCCGGCCCGCAGGGAGTCGACACGATGTCGACGACCGAAGGGGTCGGTTCAAGTCCGATCATCTCCAGCACAAAAGATATTTATACCATCCTGAGGTTGCTTATGTTAAAGTCAGTTCGTCCTGAAGCACTTGTAGACAATCCATTTAAAATGATTGGAAAAGACTGGATGCTTGTAACAGCCTGCACCAGAAAAATTGATGAAGACGGAAACGTAATCAACGGTCGCGCCAACACTATGACTGCCAGCTGGGGTGGTGTGGGCATTCTCTGGAACAAACCGGTTGCAACAATCTACCTGAGACCTACCCGCTATACAAAAGAAATTATTGATCAGACCGATGAATTTTCCCTCACTGTTCTCCCTGAAAAATACAGAAATGCCCTCAACTACTGTGGATCCCACTCAGGACGTGACGAAGACAAATTCCGAGCAGCAAAACTCACATTGGATTTCATGAATGATGTCCCATGGGTAAAGGAAGGCCGTGTTGTACTTTTCTGCAGGAAACTCTATGCCCAGGAAATGGATCCTAACTCATTCACAGATGAAAAAATCTGCAATCAAAATTACAGAAAGAATGACTTTCACACAATGTACATTGCTGAAATAACAAAAGTTCTCATGGAAACAAGAGACACAAAATAAGGCAAACACCAGCTTCATTTTATGTTTTTCAAATAAAAGAGAGTTTTAAGAGAGGCAAAATTGAAGTTTAACGAAAAAAAAACATGGCAAATTATTGCTGCTGTTGGATTTGTACTCACAGCTGCCTGTTTTGTCGTAAGTATTTTTCAATTCTTTCAAATCAGACAGTACGATGAAAGTCCTGTCATGAAATTCATCAGCCTTGGAATAAACTTTCTGGCATTTCTTGGATTCTGCTATCTCATCTTCAACTGCATGAATTTCTGGATCTATGCACTGGTTCTTTACGCTTATGGAGTCGGAAATTTTATTGATGATGGAAACATACTAGGAATCCTATGCTTTACCATTACCATAGCTTTACTGCAGAAACTGGGTTTTTTCTCAAATCACAGAAAAACAAAAATATCACTTATTTTGGTTTGTCCAATTCTGGCATTGATTTTCCAGGCAAAAAATAACGAAGATATTGTTTTTGTTATTTCAATGATGCATATTATCGCCACAATCTTTCTTCTTTCAATACTTATTTCCATCATATACCCGGCAATTGCACCGGACACAACAACTGAATACAAAGAAAAAGTTCTTGACCCGCTAAAATTCTCAAAGCAGGATATTGAATTCCTTAATGCTGTTGCAAAGGGCGACTATTACGACAAGATTGCAAAAATGAACAATATGTCAGAAAGCAAGGTAAAGGCAAGAATGGTCGAGCTGTATAAAATGCTGGATGTAAAGAACAAGGTTGAATTCCTTACTCTCTACTCCAAGCACACATTTGTAAGCGGAATATCTATCTCTGAATAGTTCCGGATTTAACCTTATTGTAGACTTCCTCACCACAAAGAATGTAAACCAGTTTCATGGCAAATTCTTCTGAACATCCCGCACCGGCAGAAGTAACAAGGTTTTCTGACTCAACTACACGTTCCTGAACATGAGTTGCCCTGATTGATTCCGGAACTTCTTCTTCATATCCCGGATAACAAGTCCATTTTCGTCCGGCGAGAACAGTTGTCTTACCAAGAACCACAGCAGGAGCAGCACAAATTGCAGCCACGATTCTTCCCTTTTCATTCATTTCACCGATCACAGTCAGGGCAGCCTGACACTCAGAAATATTTTTTGATCCGTTAACTCCACCGGGAACAACAACTGCATCAGGAAGTTCTGTCATTCCAGAAAGATACACATCTAAAGTCATGTCGGCAACAACGGAAACTCCCCTGGCACCAACAACAGTTCTGTTCGAAGTTCCAGTTGCAGCAGTAACAACCTCACATCCGGCACGACGAAGATAGTCAACCGGGGAAAGAGCCTCTATTTCTTCAAATCCATTTGCAAGGAAAACTAATACTTTCTTCATATATAAACCTCTGTTGAAATTATATATTCAATGAAGTAATATGTAAATTATGAAATCGGTACTCTTAATTGACGGCTCGGAGATGTTCTGCGACTTTCTCAAAGACAAGTTCACAACAGAACAGGTTTCATTAACTTATATTCCACGTCGTGAAGCATACACAAAGATCATTACTCTTCTTCCGGATCTCATAATCATTGAATTGAAAGATGGTCTGGATGATGATTTGTATAATCTTCTCGAGAAAAAAAGAACCGATCCAAATGCAAAAAAAATTCCAGTAATCCTGACTGGCCCAACTGAACCTCGCGAAAAAATTGCTGCTTTAGTCGAATACAATGTAGTAAAATATTTCAACAAGCCAATCAAATTTGAAGTATTCTTTGAATCAGTCGGAAGGATTCTGCACGCTGTGTTCTCAATGGATACAACTCCATGCATTCTGGACATGCACCTGAATGCAAACGTAATTTTTGTTGAAATCGCAATGGGGCTTAACAGGGAAAAACTTTCTCTGCTCAAGTATAAGCTTGCCGCAATCATTGAAAAACATGAGCTGACAAATCCGAAGATAATTCTCATGCTCACAAACCTCCAGCTGTCATTCATAGATGGAGCAAACCTTGAACTTTTGCTGGACAATGTTTCAGTAAACAAAACAGTTCCAAACAGAAACATCAAGATTCTTTCATTTGATAAATTCGTAAGGGAACTTATCAAGGGTCATCCGGAATACACGGGAATTCAAGTTTCAGACAATCTGACTTCAATTATCGGATCTGTATTGAATCAGGATTCAAACTACGGAACCAATGATTTTATTTACGACAAGGTTCTCAGTTCTGATGATTCAAAAAATGATTCCATGGACTTTGTTGAATCACGAGACAATTCAAAGAAAGACGGAGGAGGATCGATTCTCTCAGTTGCAATTGTTGACGATGACATTGTAATCAGAAAGCTCCTTCAGAATTCTTTCTCATCAATCAGCAGCGAAACTTCCCTGTTTGCAACTGGAACTGAATTCATGAAAGCCATTTCTCAGGGAAATGAATACAGCGTAATTGTCCTGGATATTTTCCTTCCAGACATGAATGGCTTTGATATTCTTGCATCCCTCCAGAGACAAAACTGCCCGACTCCAATAATTGTTTATTCAAGGACTGCTGACAGAGAATACGTAATCAAATCGCTTTCTCTCGGAGCAAAAAGTTATATCGTAAAACCTCAGAAACCAAATGTTATCATTGAAAAGGTAATCCAGCTCTTGCATTCAAACGGATAGGAATAAGCCATGGATTCAAAATCAATAGAAGTTGGAAGCCGATTCATTGCAAGTACAATGCATGAAATCAGGACTCCACTTCAAACAATCATTGGAACTCTTGAGCTCCTTTCGGAAACACCACTAAACCCAGAACAAACAGAATACATTCATCAGGTTGAATTCAGTGCAAACGCGCTCCTGGGACTTGCAAACGATATTCTTGACTTTACAAAAATCACCGCAGACAATTTCAAGCTGGAAAACAGCCCCTTCGATGTAATTGAATTGACGGAAAGAGTTGTTGACCTGATCAGCGTTGAAGCATTTGCAAATGGTCTTGAAGTCATCACTGACATTGACTATTCTCTTCCTCACTCAATCATGGGTGATGCTGTCCGTGTTCAGCAGATTATTCTTAACCTGGTAAAAAATGCAACAAAATTTACGGAAAAAGGATTCATTCTTGTACGCGTATCAAAACGGGAAAAACAGATTGTATTTGAAATCATAGACAGCGGAATCGGTGTACCACAGGACAAGCACGAACTTATTTTCAAGGACTTCTATCAGATTGACGGTAGTTCTGCAAGAAAAAATGGCGGCACCGGATTGGGACTTTCAATTTCAAAAAATCTTGTTCAGCTGATGAAAGGAAAAATCGGAGTTCTTCCAAATCCAAGCGGTGGTTCAAATTTCTGGTTTACAATTCCACTTGAAATAGCAGAGTACGATGAAAACACAGAGGAAAACCAGCCGGTACTAATTCCAGAGGGAACAAAAGTTCTTATTTCTTCTGTAAGCCCGCTTTTCATAAAATCCTTCAGGACAAAGCTCGCTTACTTTGGACTTACAAATGTTGATGTTGTCTCATCCCTTAGTGAAGCTTCTGAAAAAATCGAAGAAATGTCCACTTCAGGAAAAAGCTATGAAATGACATTCATTGACATCAGCACAATGAACACAAAAAAGGACTACGACATAGCACAAAAAATCAAAAACAATCCATTCTGCTCACACATGTATTCTGTTCTACTAATACCTGAAGGAAAAATCAACTCCGGGCTCAGAGATCAGATTAAGACTTCTTTCAATTCGTTCCTGTACAGGCCGATTAAGCACAATGCCCTAAAGTCCATGATCGAAGAACAATTCTCAAGAAAGCCGGCATCAACAAGCCTGTCAGAAAACAACCTGGACAAGTCAACGCAGATAAAACTTGATTCAATTCTCAATGCCCAGATTGCAAGCACTCTGTCAATCATCGTTGCAGAAGACCAGCCAGTCAACAAAAAAATTCTTGAAACATTTCTCAAGAAATTCGGAGCCACTGTTCACCTTGCAGAAAACGGTGAAAAAGCCGTGGAACAAATCAAAGCCCATCCGGAAACAGACATTGTATTCATGGATATTTTCATGCCAATCAAGAGTGGAATTGACGCAACAATCGAAGCACGAAATCTTGGATACAAGGGAATCATCATAGCCTGTACCGCAAACAATGATGCTGATGACTTCAAAATGTACAAGCAGATTGGAATGAATGACATACTGATCAAGCCTTTCAAGAAAAATGAAGTCAAGGAAATACTTGAAAAATGGAATTCATTCCTCATCGTTCCAAATGCAAAAGACATCATTTCACTTTCATACGTAAAGGATTTGTCATCAGAAATGTGGGACCTTGAAGACTTCATGGAAACCACGGAAAACAATACTGAATTTGCAATTTCACTCATGGATGAATATATTGAGCAGGCAGAAATTCTCCTGAACAATCTAAAGAACGAACTGGTAAAGGAATCTCCAGACTTCCAGAAACTTGAACTGTATTCACACACACTCAAGGGAAGCAGTGCCTCGGTAAGTGCAACGCGATTTGCAAACCTTGGAAAGCAAATGAATGATGCAGCAAAAATAAGGGACAAGGTTAAGCTTGAAGCCGCACGAATAAACTTTGCAATTGATTTTATTGACTTCAAGAACATTATTGAAAAATGGAAGATTTCAATATGATAAAAACAAACTATCACACACACTCAACTTTTTGTGATGGAAAAAACACGGCTGAGGAAATCATAGTCTGTGCCATCGAAAAAAACTTTGACATCCTTGGATTCTCAAGCCATTCCATGTTTCCATTTTCAAGTGACTGGCATCTTCCATCAAACTCTCATAAAGAATATGCCGATTCAATAAGAAGCCTTGCAAAAAAATATTCAGACAAAATCGAAATCTATACCGGATTTGAAGCAGATTACATAAGCGGAGTCTGTTGTCCTTCATTTGAAAACTACAGTGATTTTTCTCCGGACTATCTGATTGGAAGCATTCATTTTGTTCCAGGAAAAAAGGGATTCATTGAAGCCGATGGTTCATTTGATGATGTTAGAAAAGGAATCGATTCATTTTTTGACGGTGACATCAAAGCTGCTGTATGTGAATACTTTGCACTTGAAAGAGAAATGATTGAAAAAGGAAACTTCACATTTATTGGTCATCCTGATTTGATAAAAAAACAAAATGCCGGGAGCACAAAGCTTTTTGATGAAACAGAAGAATGGTACAAAAGTGAAGTAAAGGCAACAGCCAGGGCTCTTTCAAAAGCCGGGATCTGTGTTGAAGTTAATACCGGAGGAATCCTTAGAAGCGGACAAAAGGAACCTTATCCAAGCCCATATTTTCTTGAAACACTAAACAGCCTCAACGTTCCAGTAACACTTAATTCTGATGCCCATACACTCAAGGGCCTTGATGTGTGGTTCGAAGAAGGCTATGAGTACATAAAAAAAGCCGGCTATAAGGAAATAATGTACTTCCAGGCCGGCTCATTAAAAAGTCAAGTAATCAAATGAATCCATAAAAAGCGGATTGTTTACTCAACTAGCGGTGACGTCTGTCCTCCTGCGTCTGGCAGTCAATGCACAAGGCAGCATAAGGCAAAGCTTCAAGTCTTGCATCGGGAATTTTCTTTCCACAAGCAAGGCAAAGCCCGTATGTTTCCTGCCTGATTCTATCCAAAGCACGGTCAATCATTGTAAGTCTGCGCTGATCAGCCTCACCAAGAGAATTGAACAAAGTTCTATCAATTGTATCAGAAGCTATATCAACATCATCGCCTGACTCAAGAGTTTCTACCAGTTTTGACATCTGCTCGTTTCTTCCAGAAAGAGATTCAAGAATCTCGTTTTTTTCTGCAACTAACTTTTTTTTCTGTTTATCCAAAAAATCTTTTTTCATTATTACCCCACCACTAACCAAAATATTGACAGTGTCTAAAGTTTTGTTCATAATAGTATACGTATATTTTTATAAAAAATCAAATTATTTTGGACGTAAAGAAAAACTAACAATTTTTTATTGTTTTCTGTTTCACGAAAATAATTTTGGAGGAATCGTGGCTAATAAGGATGAAGCTATTGAAGTTGAAGGTATCGTAAAAGAAGCATTGCCAAACACAATGTTCCGTGTTGAACTTAAGAATGGACATGTTATTCTTGGTCACCTGAGTGGAAAGATGCGCAAGCACTACATTCGTATTGTCCCAGGTGACAGCGTTAAAGTAGAACTTTCACCATACGATCTTAACCGTGGCAGAATCATTTTCCGCGAAAGATAATCCAACCTGAAATAGAATCAGGCAATATCATCAATACAACAATGAGCAGAATCCCTGAATTTCAGACAACTGGAATTCAGGTTTTTTATTTTCTGTTTTTTTATTTCAAAAGATGTTTCAAAGTCTTGTAGGTTTTCTGGATTCCCCTGACAAACCCATACAGGAACAGCAGTCTGAACACAAGTGCATAGGGTCCGATTATTAACAGTCCCATTCCGCAGAACACAACCTGTGCCACATTGAGCATCAAAGTGATTATGGAAATTGGATTTTCAGGATTCCTGTCATGCTCCGGATTTGTGTATGTATAAGTATATCGCCTGAAATCTCCACCATTGTGGCCAAAGAAATCATTGAAAAAATCTTCATAAGGATCTCCAGTTGTTTCTCCAGGTCCAGATGATGAACCAGAAGAAAAAGACTGAGAACCATACATGTCATACTGCCTGCGCTTGTCCTCATCTCCGAGAACTGAATATGCCGCATTAAGTTTCTTGAAGTTTTCCTCAGCAACCTTGTCACCAGGATTCTTGTCCGGATGGTATTTCAATGCGAGTTTTCTGAAGGCTTTCTTTATTTCATCCTGAGATGCAGTTTTTTCAACACCCAGTATCTTGTACAAATCTTCCATAAAATCCTATTAGTTTCTTGCACTATCCTTTATCAAAACCCAGGTTGCACCATTGCCACCATGATTTCTGTCCGGATGCCCTGATGTTCCCAGACGCTTGTCCTGTTCAATAAATAATCTTACAGCTGGCCCCAGAACGGGATCTGAACCATTTGAATGAATTCCCTTTCCATGAATGATGAGAATCTTCCTGAAGCCGCGCGAAACACAATCTGTGACAAAATGGTTCAATCTTGACCAGACCTCATCTTTTGTAAGCTGATGAAGATCAATTGTGGCATCAGGAGGCATTTTCTTAAGATAATCAATATCATGAAACTGTGCCTGCTTCTGAATGGACTCATTGATTTTATCCTTATCAACGACACCAAATCTGTTTAGCCACATGTCCATGGGATTGATTCGAATCTTTCCCTGTTGTTCCATCAAATCATCATAAGTTAATTTTTTTTCTGGAGCATTAGCTTTTTTATGAGAAACTTGATTCTGTTTTGCAGGAATCTTTTTTTGCTTCTGATCCCACTGTTCAAGAATATCACCGAAATCCATTATTTGTCCCACCAGCTTCCGATTATTTTATCACCTTTATATTTTCTGCAAGAACCCAGCCATAAGTATTGTTGCATCGAATATACATCCAGTCCCCGACTGTTCTAATAATATAAACAACACTTCCCTCCTGAATGGTTACAGTTGAGAGAATATTTTTTTCAGGAATAGGACTCATTTCACCGCCTTCATAAATTCCAGTAACAGAAGAAATCTTGATTCCATTTATTCCGGAAAAAACACCAAAGAAGAACAGAAAGCATGAAAAGAAAATGGCAAGAGAATATCTTTTTCTTGCAAAACAGATAATTGTTGCAGCAAGGAAAATTACAAAGAATCCCAAAAGACACTTGAACAGCAGGACGCTAGGTTCACGCTCTGATGAAGGCAGACTCAGTTCCTTTTCAAATTTCTTACGCTCAACAAATGCATTTGAAAATACGGGAAGAGAATTTCTTTCCTTGCAGTGAAGCTCATACAATTTCTGAATCTGATCTTTTGTATATGTAAATGATTTATTATTGTCAGTTGAATTGTCTTCCTCATAATAGGCATAGGGAAATGTATTCACATATTTTTTTTCGTTATCATCTTTTTCAAGAATTCCAGTCTGGACGTTGAATACATATCTTGGACACTTAATCTCAGTATCGCTTCCATTAAATGAGGTACAATTTATATAAATATTCGGCAAAAGCTTTCGGCCATTTTTAAGCGGATGCCAGTCAAATGTAACAACAGGCCTGAATTCCATGGAAACATTAGTTGCATCCTTAGAAGAAACAAAATCATAGCGCTTGGTTTCCTTAAAAATTGAATCTTCAGGAATATCCCAGATTACATCATTTATTGATCTTGCATAGCGCGCAGAAATCGTAAACCTGATATGATCATTTGTTGTTGCCGAAAATCCCTTTCTTGTGTACTTGTTCAAATCAAATTTTTCTTCGTGAAATGTTACCTTAAGTTCCGGCGTAATGAATCTTGGATTCTGCAAAACAACAACACTTTCCACGGGAATCCTGTAAAATCCGCCTTCAACTGTAAGGTCAATTGGATTAATCTTATATGTACCAGTCTTGTTGAACCTCATCCAGAGAGTAAGTCTTGTACCAGAAGTCATTCCACCTTCCTCAAGTGCAACCATGACAGTTTCCTTTTTTGATGAAACAAAACTAACATTGTCAGGCAAAGAGTTTACGGAAATCTGAATATTATCCGGCGTAACATTCTTTATATCAACAGAAAAAGCATTGTCAGTTGCAGTAAACAAGGTTTCTTGCTGCGGAACAAAACGAAGGCTCCACATATAAGCCCATGATGGCGGCAGAGAAAATAAATTGAATGAAGCAGAACATGCAAAAACTAAAACTGAAGCTAGTAGTCCTTTGATGTATTTTCTTCGTTTGTCTGAAGACTTTTCCATTTCTGCTGTTCCTCCTCTCTGATAATTGTAAATATTGCTGACTCAAGAGAATCATTGTCTTTGGTTTCTGAAACCGGAATCATGTTTGCCTCGGCATTCTGAACATGAATTTTTCCTTCACGAATTGAAAGTTCCAGGTTGATTTTTGCATCTGCACTTGAGCCATCAATATACAATGCCCTCTTGAAAAAATCTGCAGCCTGTTCAAACCTGCCATTGCGATGAGCAATAATACCCGAGTTATATAGAATTGCAAACTTAATATTGTCCGGAGCAATGTCATATATTTCGCTGAATTTTTTCTGAGCTGATTCAGTTTCTCCCTGCATCAAATATGTTGTTCCCAAACCATAGATTGCATAGATTCTGGCAAGTTCATTATCCTGAGACTCATCAATTGAAACATCAAGAAAACTGGCAATTGCCTGCTGATAGTTACTGTGGTCCCAGTTCATCTTTCCGACAAAAATTTTTGACCCGGAAACCATTTTTCCAGAACAGCCAGTAAAGGAACATAAAATAAGTGCAGAGGAAGCGATGGTAGAAAAAAGCTTTTTTCTTCCTCCAGAAAAATTCCCCTCTCCAAGTAAATATGAGAGAATCATGCAGAGAATTGCAAGCCCAATGAAAAACCTGTATCTCTTTACTTCCTGAATTTCATAAGAAAGTGACATTTCAGATGAATCCTGCTTCAAAGACTTTAGAAGTCTAGTGGCAGAACCAATTTCACTTGCATCAATATACTCTACTGCAAAGTTATGGTTTTCCTTTCGGGAAAGAGCACGATTGTTTTTTATCGAAGTAATAACTTCCGAAATTTTTGTTGTACGTAATGCTGTCTTAACTTTTGTTTTCCCGTCACCGGCAAAAATTTCTGTTTCATTTTCTGATCCAAATCCGATTACAAAAACATTGACTCCATATTTTACGGCTTCTGTCAAAGCAGCCTGCAGGCTTGAATCTGTTTCCTCACAATCAGTAAAAAGCCAGATTGATGAATTAAGCGAAACCTGTGATGGAAACGAAGAAAGAGCAGCTCTTATTCCAGATCCAAGGCTTGTCCCCTGACTTGTCATTAACTTTGGTGAAAGAATTTCAAGGAAAGTTTTTACCGACTCAAAATCTTCTGTCATTGGAATTGCAACTGTTCCATTTCCCTTTGCAATAACCACAGAAACCTGATTTCTGTTCATGTTGTCAAGAAGTTCCATTGCATAGGATGTTGCAGCTTTCAATCTTGAAAGGCCACCAGAGGAATCCTGAGCTTCCATGCTATAGGAAATATCAAAAACCATTGAAACTGCACTTCCAGTTCTCTGAACAGGAATATAATTTGTTCCCCATGAAATATCTGCCAGTGAACAAACCAAAAAGAACACGGCAAAAAAACAGCACATCGTTCTAATGAAAAAACATCTGACAATTCTCGTATAGTTCTTGTCCCTGACTTTTTCTGTATCAGCAAAATATTGTCTGATCTTCTTGAACCTGATTATTGAATAGAACAATCCAAGGAACAAAGGAATGAGAACAATAAAAAACAACGGACGACCAACAATCAGATTCATAGCACCTCCATCAAAACTAAACGGCGCAAAACCCAAAACAAAAAAAACAGCATCAAGGCAATGGCAACAAACTTTTCATACTTGAAAGAATCCTTGTTCTTGATGTGATAGCTCTGAATAACATTTTCATCTGTTCCAATGGTAGACATGGACTGGAACAAAGCCTGAGTAGACTCAGCCCCGTAATATTTTCCGTTTGCTTCCATTGCAATTTGTGTAAGTGATGTATCATCAAAATTTGATTCAAGATAACCTGAATAAACCTTGCCTGTTTTAGGATCTGCATACTCAATCGGGACCATTCCGCGAGTTCCAATTCCCAGGACATAGAGGGAAATTCCTTTTTCCTTCGTTAGCCTTGCCGCAGTGTGGGGATGAATTGTTCCAGCATTGTTCTCACCGTCAGTAATCAAGACAATGCTTTTCTTTGGTGACGTTGATGATGCAAGATGATAGACAGCACAGCTTAGCCCGGTTCCGATAGCAGTTCCGTCTCCAAGTTCACCTGCACAAATGCTGTTGAGACGATCATAAAAATGGACTCTATCCATGGTTGGAGGAACAATGATTGCCGCACTTTCAGCCATTTCCACAAGACCAAGTTCAGCACCGCCATTTGCTTCCGCCAGATATCTGATGGCATTTTTTGCAGATTCAATTCTGCTCAGATCACCAATATCACGAGCCGACATGGATGGACTTACATCAACAACGAAGACAATTGCTGAACCTTTTGTGGAATAAATTTTCTGCTGTTCATGAGTAACAGGACTTGCAAGAGCCATAACCATAAACATATAGGAAAGGACTGCACACAATCTTGAAATGAACGACACAAGGCTTCTTCCCCTGCTCTTCCATTTATAGTTTTCACCATTCCAGTTGCTCAAAGTCAGTGGCAGTGAAAGTCTGGAAAGAAGCTTAAGATAGCGAAGAAAATATAAAATCGGGATCAAAAGCAAAAGAAGAAATGCCGATGGATTATCAAACTCAATCATTCTTCTTCCCCCTTTTCAAAAGAATCAATAATAGCTTTTGACCTTTCCACAAGTTCCTGTCTTTCGTTCTCGCCAAAGCCAGCTTTGTTTGTTCTTGAATCAATTGAACCATAAGCAAAGCGAATGTAATCAGTTCTTACAAAAAGAGATGTCAATTCATCAAATGCCTCTGGAACCATTTCATAGAGGAATCCGCCTGTTATGTCATCCAGTTTTGCAGTGATCATTTTTCCAGTAACGGAATCAAAGGACTCATTGAATCTGTATCTGAGATATAGTCTCATGATTCTCTGCCACCTTTGAGCAAAGGTCTGATCATCCACCTTGCTTTTCAAAAGTTTTCGGAATTTATTGCGTGTCATGTAAACGTTCTTCATTGAAGAATAGCTTGCCTTGAGAATATGAATATGCCTGAGGATCTGCTGGAATTTGACAACAACAAGACAGAACACAAACAGCATGACCACAAGAAAAATAAGAATTCCAAGAATGATGTAATTTGTTCCTGGCATCAGCAATGGTGACTTCGGATTTCTCAAGTTCTGCTCGTTGAGCTTTTCAGCCAGAGATAAAATCGTTATTGAAGAAAGCATGACGGGAAAATCTGATCCCTGTTCCACAACTTCCTTGGCTTCTATTTCTTCCTGGGTTTCATTTGGTTTTATCCTGCAGATTTTTGTGAGATTGAATTCCTTGAACTTAATTTCACCGGTAATCCAGGGAATTATTGTAATGCACAGGTTATAGTTTATTCCATTTCGAATGAGAGAGCACTGCTTTACAAGACAACTTTCCGTATCAACAAGGAAATCTTCAGGTGCAAGCTGCAGATTGAGAACCTCATCATTGATAAGTGATGGAGAAGCAAATGAGAAAAAGTCGATGGGGCTTCTGAATGAATACTGAATCTGTCCCGAGTCACCAATAAAAACATCTCTGGGAACCATGACCTGCACAGGAGCTTCTTCTGTATCAGAATTTTCTTCCTGCGAAAAAACTTGAAGAGGAATCAAAAATAATGCAATCAACAAAAAGATTCTTTTCATATATCAGCCTAAAGAAAAAATTTCCCTGTTGCAGAACAACTTTATAAGTTCACATGTGGCATCCTGCGATGTATTGATTTCAAATGGGAACCCGCCATGACGAATGCAATTCTTTCTCCACTTGAATGTCATCTGCTGGAAATTCTCAGACCATTTTCTTTTAAATTTTCCACCTGATGTGGGAAGAACACATTCATAATCAGTTTCCGGATCCTTGAACACAACTGATCCCAACTCAGGAAGCTTTTCATCCAGAGTATCCGTTATCCTGAGAGCAATGACATCATTTTTCTGGCATAAAATTCCAAAGCTGGATTCCCATCCCTCAGCACGGAAATCTGATATGACAAAAACAAGAGATCTTTTTTTCAATAGCTTCGATGCACCGCGCAAGGCATTATCAATGGCAGAGCCTTCAATACTCTCACGTTTCTTGTCCAACTCAGCCAGCACCAGCAATGCATGATTCTTTCCGGATTTTGGTTCACATGAAAAATTGATCTGCCCGTCAAAAATCACGCAGCCAACAGGGCTTCCATTCAAATATGAAGCAAAAGTCAAAAGTTCTGCACATTCGAAAGCAAGATCAAGTCTGTTCTTTTTTCCAGAACCAGTTGCCATTGAAAGAGACCTGTCAATTACTATGAAAACATCAAGCTCACGTTCTTCTTCAAATATCTTTACGAAAGGCTTTCCCATTCTTGCAGTAACGTTCCAGTCAATTGCACGAACATCATCACCACGCAGGTATTCTCTTACGCCGTTAAACTCAACTCCCTGACCACGGTACAGAGACTTGAATGTTCCGCTGCGCATTCCGTTCGCAAGGGACATTGCATTCAAATGAAGAAGATATGCACGCCTAGAAAGATTGTCCTTGTTCATCTGATCACCTGCATAAATTATGGAACAGGCATGAAATCAATGATCTTTGAAATCAAATCATCTGCCGTAACAGAATCTGCAGCTGCCTCATAATTCAAAACAAGTCTGTGTCTCAATACCGGTTTTGCAACAGCCTGAATGTCTTCAGCAAGAACAAAGCTTCTGTTTTCAAAAAGAGCATGGACCTTGGCACATCTGAGCAATGCAATTCCTGCACGTGGAGATGCCCCGAATGATATGTATTTCTGAATGTCACTTCTGTGATTTGATGCAGAAAGGGAAATTTTCTTTTCATCATGATGATTTGTGTCTGCACGAGTTACGTTCACAATTGATACGATATAAGCAAGCATCTTGTCATCAACAGTAACGGCATCAACTGCATTGCGGCATTTTTCAAGTGAAGAAGAAGAGAAAACTCTGTTCACAGCAATATCGCTGGCCCTGCCTTCTGATTTTACGATCTGAATTTCTTCTTCCGGAGTCGGATACGGAACAATGAGTTTCAGAAGGAATCGGTCAAGTTCTGCCTCAGGCAGATTGTATGTTCCTTCCTGTTCGATAGGATTCTGTGTTGCAAGAACAAAAAACGGTTCGTGAAGCTTGTATGAAGTTTCTCCGATTGTTACCTGATGCTCAGCCATGGCTTCAAGAAGTGCAGACTGAACCTTTGCCGGTGCACGGTTAATTTCATCAGCAAGAACAAGATTTGAAAAAACAGGACCCTTTCTGACAGTGAATTTTCCCTGCTCATAAATCAATGTACCGCTTACGTCAGCTGGAAGAAGATCTGGAGTAAACTGAATTCTCTTGTACTCAAGTCCTGAAATATCTGCAAATGTCTTTACGGCAAGTGTCTTTGCAAGACCTGGAACACCTTCAAGAAGAACATGCCCGCCAGCTATCATTGCCATGATGATTCCGTCAATAACTTCTTTCTGACCGACAACACGCTTGGAAACTTCCTCACGACACCTGGCTATATAATTTGTGCATTCATCAAGTTCAAATTTTGAAATAACGTTCATATATTACCCCAATTATTTTCAATTAATTGAAAGAATTATACTAGAAATCAGTCAAAAAAACTAGATAACAGAAAAATCCTTTATATAATTCATTTTCATTCACAAAATGCATAAATATACAGAATTATTGACAATCAAGTACAAAAATTAGATACTTATTTTATTATGATTAATCCATTGGCACAAGAATTAAACGACGCACTCAAAGGCACAACAGCCGGACAGTTGCTTTCAGACGTTGGAACAAGACTTTACTTCCCAAAGGGCATTATTGCTCAAAGTGGAGAAGCCAAGAAACTCGGAAAAGTTGCAAACGGAACAATTGGTACTACAGTTGTTGAAGGAAAACCTGTCATGCTCCCTTCAATTCATAAATTTGCTCCGGATCTCACAGCTGCAGAACTCGTTGCCTATGCACCAACTGCTGGAAATCCTGAATTCCGCGAAATCTGGAAAAAGGAATTAATCAAAAAGAATCCTCGCCTCGAAGGAAAAGCTATCTCAACACCAGTTGTAGTTCCTGGACTCACAGCAGGTATTTCATATCTCTCAGACTTATTCCTTGATGAAAACCATTCTCTCATTGCCGCAGACCCTTCCTGGGACAACTACGTTCTTATTGCAAGTGCCAGACGCAATGCTGATTTTGTTCAGTTCAAGATGTTCAAAGATGGAAAATTCAATATTGATGGTCTCGAGGAAACACTCAAGGAAGAAGCAAAGAAGGGATCTGTTCGCGTTCTCCTCAACTTTCCTCAGAATCCTTCCGGATACTCACCTACAAGAGATGAGGCACAGCGCCTTGTTTCAATCATGAAAAATCTTGCTGAAAACGGAACAAAGGTAATGGTTTGGTGTGATGACGCATACTTCGGGCTCAACTACGAAGACGACATTGAACCTCAGTCTCTCTTTGCATATCTTTGTGACCTTCATGAAAACGTTCTTGCTGCAAAAATTGACGGACCAACAAAAGAAGACTTTGCATGGGGTGCAAGAACAGGTTTCATCACATTCGGATGCAAGGGAATGACAGAAGCCCAGTATGATGCACTTGTAAAGAAGCTCATGGCTGCAATCCGATCATCTGTTTCATGTGCATCAACACCAGCACAGACACTCATTCGCAAAGGCTATGAAACAGGAAAGCTTGATGAAGAGAAAAAAGAATTCCGCAAAATTCTCGAACGCCGCTATGCACTGGTAAGAAAGTTCATCAATGAGCATACTTCTTCTGCAATCGAACCACTTCCTTTCAACTCAGGATATTTCATGTCCTTTGATACAAAGAAAATCAATGCAGAAGAACTCCGCGTGAAACTCCTCAACGAAAAGGGAATCGGAACAATCCAAATTGATTCACGAACCCTGCGAGTTGCATTCTCAAGCCTTGACGAAAATAAAATCGAGGTTGTTTACCAGGCAATCTACGACATGGCTGAAGAAATGAGCAAGTAACACAGGAATCTCTTATGATTCTCAACATGAACAGGGACATTCTGGATCAGTTCCAGCGTGCCCCTGTTTTTTTTTATTTCAAAATAGTGTAATCTATAACAATGAAATTAATTTGCAAATTAGCTCTTGCACTGACAATCCCGGCATTATTTCTGTCATGCAAAACAAAAGCAACTAAAAAAGTGATAATCTGGACAAGTCACCCGGAATTTGTTTCATACTCAGAATTGTTCAATGCCACCCATAACAATGTTAAGGCTGTCGTAATATACAAGGATGAAGTAGCACGTGCCCTTCCACCTGCAAAGGATGAAATTAAACCAGACATTATAATCGGATCCTGGCTCAAGAATTCTTCAACAAGAAAATTTTTCCAGCCATTGGATTACATGTTTCAGGAAGGAACTCTTTCACGTCCTGCATTCTACTCGCAGCTCATACAATACGGATCAATTAACGAAAAACAATATTTGCTGCCAGTCAGCTTTAATCTTCCACTCATGATTTTCAACAAAAAAAATGAAGTGCTGATTGGAACGGAACACACCCTCAACCTGGAACAGATCAAAAATGTATCAGGATCATTCAACAAGCAGTCAAAAACAGGAACTTTCACCTCCATGGGATATGCACCATCATGGGATCCGGATTTTATTTATCTTGCATCTAGAATGGGTGGATCATCTTACTTTGAAAAAGGAATCAGTTTCATGTATGACAAGGAAGCTCTCAAAGCAACCATAGACAACCTGAGAAACTGGACAACTGAAAAAAACAAGGACACTACAACAGAACAAAACTTCCAGTTCAAGTATCTCTACATGCCTAAATACAAGCAGGTAACAACCGGAAGATGTCTTTTAGCCAGCACAACAAGCAACTACTTCTTTACTCTCAACGATGCACAGTCATCAAACATTTCCTTCAGATGGATTGAACAGAACTCGAAAATCCCGGTAGAAGAGGACCTGATCACAATGGGAATCTACAAGAATGCACTACACACAAATGAAGCAGAAAAATTCATCGCATGGTTCATGAAAAGTGAAACCCAGGAAACTCTCATCAAGAGAAATGAAAGCATGAACCTGGACACAGTTAAATTTGGTATTGCCAATGGATTCTCATCAATTAAGGAAGTAAACGAAAAATCTTACCCGGCTTCATACAGACAGCTTCTCGGAAATCTTCCTCCAGAAGAATCAATTTCATTGCCAAACATTCTTCCGGCACGATGGGAAAGCCTTAAGTCCAGGGTAATTCTGCCATTCCTCGTTGACAGCACAAACACATCGGTTGAACAGCCGGAACTTTCTCTAGAAGACAGAATTTCTGAATGGACAAAACAATACTACTAATATTCACATCACGGACAGAACATTTGATTTACTCTTATAAAACTTTCTGCTGTCCGTAATGAGATATTTTGTAAGGTTAGTTCTGCACGTACCCATAATACGGACGAGTCATATCAAGATACTTTCGACCAATCAATTCTTCTGCAAGAGCTGTCTCAAAGGCTATTCTTGTGGACTTGGAATTCTGAATATAAATTTCCCGAAGTCTTGAAAGGATATTTCTCAACACTTCACTCTGCTCCAAAAATCCAGCAACAGAATCAGGAGTGTTAAACCTTATTACACTTCCAGCTATTTCAATATTCTTATATGGAATGAATACTGGAGCCTTATTTGATCCCGGCCAGCCTTCCGTGAACTCGTCAAAGAAATACAAACCATCATGACGCAAATCCAAAAGTCCATAATGTGTGAAAATATTCCCGAGTCCTTTGTATTCATAAATCACGTAAAAATTGTCACCGGAAAAATTTTCAGTATATTCAACATTTGATTTTTTTGAAGATGCATTATGCTTAATCTGATTTCTGATTGTTCCAAATCCTTTTTGCTTGCCTTCAATAAAATCCTCATAAGTCTTTCCAAAGAAAACAAAGCAGTCATTCAGATCCATTTTTTCAATACACTTGTCAGACTCACCGGCTCTTGAATTCATGCTTCGGACAAGATGCCTTAAGGTTTTTTGTGTGCAGGCCCTGATTATTTCTCGAGTCAAATAATCAAATCCAAGCAGATCATCAGTCCACTTTTCTACCTGTCCCCTCGAAAAATCACAAGAACCATTTTCTGCCAGAGTCATGTAATACTGTTCAAGTCTGCACCTCAACTTATTGTTTGACTTATACTGATTCAAGACACGTTCCAGATACTGAGAATCCCTGCTTTTTTTTGCAAGTTCACTCAAGACTTGAATCCCCTGATCAAAACTTTCACTGCCAGTTGGAATTACTCTTCTTGTTCTGATTACATTATTCAATGCATCCATTTCAATAACATCCTGACAATACTGAGATTCCTCACCATAGGCCTTTTTCATGTTTTCAATGTCATAAACAATTGAAGTATCATAAACAAGACTGATATCATCTGCCTTTTCACCAAGTATCTTATTCAGTTTGAAACACGCATTGTCATAGGCCTGGGAAAAATCACTGTAGTTGCCTGATTTGTTCGATTTTTCTGCATATCCCTCAACAGCACTCATTGCAAGGTAAAGAAGATTAGGCGCAATGTCTTCCTGCAGTTTTGTTCCGCTTACATTGCCGTCTTCTGCCGTAAGAAAAAATGATCCGCCGTCTTTCATATACACAGCAGCATCAATATATCCATTTGAAGCATTTGCAATCAAAAATTTTTCATTGGGGCGATATGGATCCCTGTAAAAAAAAGCAACTGGATTATCCTTGTAAGCATCAAGCATCCATTTAACAGATTTTCTGCTTATTTCATTTAAAGTACCATCATAAGATTTAGTTCTGATCCAGTGATTCAATCCTATCTTGATTCCATCATCTGTATTATTACCATCCTTCGATATAATCCTGAAGATTGAATCATCCCTGCATAAAATTTCCGGGACGATGCGTTCAAAAGTTTTGTCAGCAACAATAAATTTCACATTCATGTATGTTGAGGGAATGGTTACTGTTTCTTCCTTGTCTTTTTCAAATTCAAACTGAACATCTCCATTTGGGTAAAAGCGTGAAAAAAACTTTCGTGTACTTTCCTTTGCCCTGTCCACAATATTATATTCGTATGCATAGTCCCTGGCTTTTTTTGAAAGTGCAATTTTCACTGGAGTAAGCATTTTATCTTCATCATTATTTGAGAAAATTCCATTACCCTTTGCATCATTTCGCCCGCTTCGAATGATGTTTGCAGCCTGAGATTCAGATTCATATATCTCAATTTTTGGGAAAACTATTTTTGACTCGCTGCTTTTTATATCTTTAAAATTAAACCCTGCGGAAATTGTATATGGATAAATTGCAATGAACTTGCTGTTCCTATCCTCAAGATGAACAAGAAAATCAACAGAAAACTTCGCCATTTTCATGTCACTTCGTTTCGTCCAATTCTTGAAGTTTGTATTTGTCTGATAATCCCTGGTTACAAGCTGATTCAAATATGGAATCCGGCCAGAAAAAAAACTGACAATCATAATGGCAATGGAAATGAGCAGAACAAAAACCGGACAAAATATACTAAGCAATTTTTTCATTTTATCTTACACCTCCCATAAAAAGTCAAGAAGATTGTTTCAACAATCGATTGACTTTTTACGCTGTTCCGTAATGTAATGAGAAACAGCAGTTAAATGTAAGGTAAAACCGCGCTATTTTAGCGGTTTTACCTTACACCTCCTTACCATTTCTGTCTGTCAGAACCCTTGCACCAGATTTGTATCTTATCTGTACATCCCTATATCCCATTTGCTTTACCAGATCACGCAGCGTTCTTTCAAGTTCAATCTGATATGGTCTTTTCGTTGCTTCTTTCCATTCCTCAGTTAAATCTATTCCAGAATGACTGCTACGCGAAAATAATTCATAGCTTTTAACATTGTCATATTCACTCATAAGCTCCAGGGCAACAAGAACCTTTGCATTTTCTATCATCTGCTCAACCTGTGTCATCTGAATTTCACTGACAAGTCTTCTTTCAATCAAAAAATTATTTGTCATATCAAAACCAGCTTTTCCACCAAGAACTGCACCTGTTCCTCCGCCAAGAACCGTTCCAACAGTTTTTGAAATCAAATTTCCAACCGGGCCAAAAAAACTTCCTACTGTAGATCCAACTGCATTTCCGCCCATTCCACCTATAAGAGAACCAAAAGTTCCCGTGACAACAGCAACAACTTTTCCCGCAGCCGAAGCTTCCTCAGAAGAAATTGGTTCAGGTTCAATCTCATCAATCTTTATGCACTTGTCCGGCGGAACAATAACATTCACATTCACAGGAAATCCCTGCGAATCATCAATTACAGCACAGATTCTATAACCATCAAGTTCAAAGCTCACGGCATTCAAATTAAAGGAAAATTCTGCAGTCCCGCTGACATTATATATCACAAGCCGTTCCAGTTTATTGCTGTCACCTTCAGGACTTCCATGAATCAAATACTTGTAGAAATCAACAGTCTCAAAAACCAGCTGCGGATTATCACCCTTGAAATCACTGAAAGCAGCTGCATTGCTCTGAAACTTTTTTTTTGCAGCAAAACACAATACAAGATTACCAGCAACCATAAACACAAGAAGCGAAACTGCTATTATCCATAGAATAACATGAAGCTTCATTTTCTTTGGTTTTTCATTTTCTATTTCAGTCTTATCCTTTTTTTTCATCTGATCCTACCATGCAAAAAAAAACACTAATGATAATTGTAACATATTCCGAAAATTTTAGTAGAGGGTAAAATTATGTATTCAACAGATATAACCTTAAACGCAGCTTCATATCAGACAGTTTTCTCAACTTCTTCAGGATCACTTGTTGTTCCAGTTAAGCCAAGCGCCGTTGTTTACTCTCAGTTTGATTATGTTCAGGGCACACCGGCTGCAAAGGGACAGCAGGGAGTACCAGTTAATCGTGTTCGCATTCTCAACACATTGATCAACCAGCTTGTAACAATGAAAAAAGAAAGTTCACTTACACAGAAAAGTGAAATTCCTGAAATGAGTGATGAACAGAAAGATGAGCTTATCAAAACATATCAGCAGGAAATCAAGAATGCCATCATGGCAGCAAGTGAACAGCCAGCATATGGCCTTGCAGGTTTAATGCCTGAACCAGGTGCAGTTGTTTCAGTTTGTGCCTAAGACCATATTAACCAGAGAGCAAGTGATACGACAACTGTTGTTACAACGGTAAAAGTTCCACCAATTTTCAACCAACCGGCGAAATTCAATGGCCGGTTTTCTTTTTTTAAGATTCCCATGGCAACAACATTTGCACTTGCTCCATAAGGAGTCAGGTTACCGCCGAGACAACTTCCAATAAGCAGAGCAAACATATATAGTTCAGAATTTACTTCCATTGCCCGAGCCATTTCTGCAGCAACAGGAAGCATGGCTATCATGTATGGAACATTATCAACAAATCCGCTTATGACAATTGATACTGCAAAAATAATTACATATCCTAGAATCTTAGATCCGCCTGTGATATTTACAAGATAAAGGGCAAGATCATAGAGTATTCCAGTTTCCTTAATTGCACCGATCACAACAAAAACTCCAAGCAAGAAGAAAATTGTTTCCCAATCAAGATCAATGACAATCTGCTTCAATTCCAAAAATGTCTTTCGCTGGAAAAGCTTGTACCATGCAAGAAGAATGATTCCAAGAGCAAGGACAAAACCACCACTAAGATATTCATAGCGTGCACTTACAATCGAAATCATTCCAAGCCCGATAATCATTATGATCAGAAATGAAAATGGAACCCATGAAATAATTTCATCACTGTCTACCACGACCTTTTCACCATTATGTCTTGCAAAATACAAATAGAAAAATGCACATCCAGCAATCATGCCAATCTGAACCAGCCAGAAAATTGAAAGCATTCCGTCATGAAAGAAAAAGTCATTGAAACTGTAGCCTGCATAACTTGCAAAAATCATTGATGGGGGATCTCCGACCAGAGTTGCAGTTCCTTCAAGATTACTCATCACGGCAATACCAATCATGAATACCGTAGGATTAATTCGAAGCTTATTGCACAGCGCAAGAGCAATAGGAGCCATCATAAGAACTGTGGCAACATTCTCTACAAAAATAGAAATAACACCTGTCATTGCCAGAATCAAAACCATGGCAATTGATGATGTTGAAGATTTGTTTACGATTTTATCAGCAATCTTTGCCGGAACTTTTGAATAAATAAACAGGGATGCAATAATCATTGTGCCAAGATATATCATCAAAACATTCCAGTTGATTATTTCAAGGAAGGAATGGGTAAGTGCATATAAAACCGATGGAGTATTACTTTCAAGAGAAATTATGTCTTCAGGCAGCGGAAAAATTTTTCCCGGAAAAATCATTCCCAAAACAATCATCAGCAATGCTGCAACAGAAGTAAAAATAACCTTCCTGCTTTGAAACACAATTACCAGAGCATACATTACAATGGCAATCAAAATAATAATCGACTTTATGTTAAGCATTATTTTCCCTCATTAATTCAAATCTAAGAAAAATACGAGCAAAATGCAAATTCAATCAGCTAAAAATAGCGAGCCGTAAGAGCATCTGCCAGATACTGAGCCTTCCTGAATGTCTGCAGCACCAGAGGTACAAACACAGGAATCAGAAGTTTGATTTTCTTCAATCCCTTTGCTGATGAAAGAGCTCCCCTTATAAGCTGTGTTTTTATGATTCCAGATAGTTCATCAAGAAGCAAAGGCACAAATCTAAGAAATATTCCTATAATAATTACAGCATATCTGACAGGAACTTTCAATAAAGCCAATGGTTTGAGCATTGCACTGACACCGTTCATAACCTGCTGTTCGTTTGTGGAATAAATATACGTACTCACAATAAGAATCATCGATGCAGCTCGAGCTACAGTCTTATAAATGAAATTTATTTTTCTGTCAGTAATGACAAATGAATTCCATGTCATGTAAATTATGTCACCTTCATAGGAACGAACAAAAACCATTTCAAGAATAACGAATATCAAAACCCACGGCAGTAATCTTGAAAATGCAATAAAGAATCTTTTTAACGGAAACCTTGCAAGTAATGCATACAGAAAATTCACGCCCACCATTGCAAAGGACAGCCAGGGATTAAATTCAATTAGTGAAACAATAAACAATACCGAAAACAATAATGTCTTTACACCTGCATTCAACCTGCTTACTGGAGAAGGCTCAATCTTTGGTGGTGAAATAAAAGCTCTTGATATTCCTGAGATTTTATCAAGGAGAGATGCATTTGAAAGCAATTTTACTTCTGGCAGATTTTCAAATTCTGATTTTTCAGTTTCGGCAAAAAGGTCATTCCATTTCAGGCTTACATCTGCAACATCAGCTTCCTCATTTCTGTGAGTTGAATACAAAACTGTTTTTCCGCTTCTTGCCAGATTTTTGAGCATCAAAAGAATATTTTTCCTGGAAATTGAATCAGCCCCCGCAGTTGGCTCGTCAAAAATCATTATGTCTTCATTCATGGCAATGATTCCGGCAATAGACAGCTTTCGCTTTTCTCCACCGCTAAGATTGAATGTAGAACAGTTTCCGAATTTTTTGTAATCAAGCCCTACCAAGTCCATGGATTTTTTCACAGTTGAATACAATTCCCTGCCTTTCATTCCCTTGTTTGACGGGCCAAAAGCAACATCATCTGCAGCAAATGGCTCAAACAAAGCAGCCTCACTTTCCTGCAAAGAAAGTACTGGTCTTGATGCTGCAAGAATTTTTCCACTGGTTAGGCTCTTTAAGCCGGCAAGACATTCAAACAAAGTTGATTTTCCGCAACCCGATGGTCCGGTAATCGAAACAAGGGTTCCTTTTTTCAGTTCAAATGAAACGCTGGAGAAAACCTTAAACCCATCATATTCAAAGCCTGCATTTTCAACTTTCAAAACAACTTCTTTTCCTGCTGATTTTTCTCCGTATTCATATTCCTTTCCAAAAAGCCGCTCCAGTAACTGAGTATTCTTCTCAAATTCAGACTTATTCATATCTCCTGTAATTTTGCCCTCTTCAAGAACAATTACACGGTCAGCACGCAATGCCTCATCAAGATCATGAGTAACATGAAGAATTGTGTGTCCCTTTGAATGCCAGTTTGAAATAAACTCCATGAGCTGCATTCTGGCATCACAGTCAATCATTGATGTAACTTCATCCAGAATCAGAATATGAGGAAACAATGCCAGAATTCCACTAAAGGCAAGTCTCTGAGTCTGCCCAAGAGAAAGCTCAAAAGTTCTGTTAAATGCCTTGTCAAGAATCGAAACTACAGAAAGGCTTTCAATGGTTCTTAGTTCTTTTTCGTGTTTCCCGCACCTTAAATTATCAGGTCCAAAAGACGTATCCCTTTCAACAACCCCGGCAACAATCTGTTCTTTTGGCTGCTGAAATACTATTCCCGGCCTCAGGTTATCCGCAAATTCAACCGTTCCTCCTGTTGGCTCAAGAAATCCGGAAATCACACGCAGAAATGTGCTCTTTCCCGAACCATTGAACCCAACAAGTGCAACATATTCACCCTCATTAATTTCAAAATCAATTCCATCAAGAATTTTTCTGTTTGTATGAGGATATGAAAATTCAACGTGATTTACTTTAATCAGACTCATTTCTCAATCAAAAAAAACCAGATGCAATATAATCAGATGGAATGAATGGCTTTGATTCAGAAGCAAGAAGCTCATAGAATGTAACGTCAAAACGAGGATTGTCTTTTTCTACTTTAACAACACAATAACTTGTTGGCATGCCGCCTCTTGGACGCGAACAGCTTCCCGGGTTTAAATAAAGGATATTCCTAGAACCAATTGTGGAAACTGCAATATGGGTGTGCCCAAAAAAAACTGCATCAACATCAAAAGTTCTAACGGCATTCTCAAGTCCTTCTATTCCATTGAACAGCCCGTGTCTATGACCATGCACAAAAAAAATTTTCTTTCCGCAAACTGTAATCTCATTAGCCAAGGGAATCTTATATCTCATATCACCAAAACAATAATTATCCTCATCATTGTTTCCTTCAACTAAACCAATGACTGGTGGCAAATATTGTGAAAATTCATTGTTCTTTGAAAACTCATCCAGCAACCTGAGCAAATCCAGAATTCCGTCACCACAAAATATCAGGGCGTCACTAGATTCACCATTCAAAAGCAAAATTCGCCTCAGTGAATCATAGTTTCCATGAGAATCTGATATTACAAGAAGCTTTGCATTTTCCTTCTTAGACAAGTCCGAAATACTCTCAGAAGAACCGATGAGCAAAGCATAATTCTGCAAAAGTGAATTCACTATTTGTCTTCCCTGATTAAAAAATGATTTACGGAAGTTATTCCAGTCTCACTGTCAACATAGGGCTTTATTTTTTTACCCTTCAAAATATTCTGTACATGAAACTGCAGATCCTGATCACAAGGAATACTTCCCGGCAACTGTGCCACATATCTAATTGAATTCATAATTATTTCAACTGACTCATCAGCAGACTGAATAACTCCTGAATCCTCTGAAAGCTCTGTATGCAATCTTGGGTATTCAACAACAAAATTACAGGTTCCTTCCTGTCCCAAAGCTTCATCCTGAGGGAAGAAAGAAAAAATATTGAATGGAGTCATATTATCCCAGTCATTATGAATTTTTGCCAGAGCTATATGGGTTCTTTCGGGGGCCCCAAGTAAAATAATTCCTCGAATCTTACGATCACCCAGGAAATCATTTAACGATGAAATACGATTATGCAGATCATCCGGGAAAATTACCGGCAATACAAGACCATTCTCGTTTTCAACACCAAATTCATCCTTAATTTTCTGAAGAATGCTGTTGGTAAAAGAAGGTTCATTAAAACCATACCCAAACAAAACTACAACAACACCCTCATCATTTGTCCACAAAGACTGTGATTTGTTTCCCATGTCTTCAGAACTTTCTTTTGGTTCAATAATCAATGTATTCTCATCAAGTACAATTTTTGTGCTGGAATTACCACATGAAAAAACAAATAACATTCCACAAAACAAAGACAAAATTGAACTAATCCGTCTAAAATACATAAAGCAGATACACCCTCCAAAGATGCATCGAAATTTTACCACAAATATTTTTTTTTGTCAGTTAAACGTACATTTATAGTATTGATTTTACAAATACTTTCTAAAAGAAGAATCAAAACCTAGCATGACTCCCGCTGCACAATTCCAGCAGGAAGCATAATGGAAATTGCATCATCACCCTTTCCGCAGGTTCCCTTTACAATCATTTCAACTGCCCTTTCACCCATTGCCTTCTTCTGAACATTCATTGTGGTCAAAGGCGGATTTGTATATGCAGAACTTTCAATATTATCAATGCTCATAAGGGCAACATCACCTGGAACAGCAATTTTTCTCTTGTTCAAGGCACTCAGCACACCGATTGCAACTTCATCAGATCCACATAAAACTGCCCGCGGAAACTTCTCAGTTTTCATTGCAATGTCATATCCACCTTTCATGTTGAAGGCTTCACCTAAAACAAATTTTTCCCTCGAGGAATCCAGCTTATACATATCAAGGATCTTCTCAACACCGGCAATTCGATCATCATTCATGCCAATATACCCAATGTCCCTATAATTCTTTTTATACAAGAATTCCGTTGCTTTCTGTGCAGTTTCCCTTCTGTCAAACAAAACACTGCTCAAGCCATCACATTTCCATTCAACACAAACAATCTTGGAAAGCCGGCTCTTAATTTTTTCAATGATATTCCAATCTGATTCTGAATTCAAAACCTGATCAGTGGCAACAAGAATTACACCGCCTACTTCCTCTTCATGGATTAAATTATTAAACAACACAGGATCCTTCAGTTCACTAAAAAATCTGATAAATCCAACGCTATAGTTGTTTTCATGGGCTGCAGTATGAATACCTGAAATAATCTCAGAATAATATGGTCTAAGAAAAACAGATGAATTACATAAAATCACGCCAATTCTTTTTGAAGCAAAAGCAATATCCCCCTGTTGTAACGCCTGGGCTGCCTTGTTAGGTTTGTAATCAAGTTTTTCAATTGCCTCAAGAATTCTCTTTCTGGTTTCAGGAGCAACAGACCTGTCTGCATTTCCGCTGATTACATAACTGACCATGCTTCTGGTTACGCCCGCAGCTTTTGCAACGTCATTTTGTGTAACATTGTTCTTCATATTTTTTTCCGAAAATAAATCTTACGACCCGGATAAATCAACATTTTGTCAACACGGGTTGATGAATAATATATGTGAAAAGTGATTTTGTCAACATTGTTGATTGATTTGTTGATTGATTTGTTGATTGATTTGTTGATTGATTTGTTGATTGATTTGTTGATTATTTGTTAATTGATTTGTTGATTAAAAAAAAATACAGCCGCCCTTATTAAAAGAGCGGCTTCGAAGCAACTTCTAATTATGCTTCTGCTGGTGCAGATTCTTCTGCAGCAGGTTCAGCAGCTGGAGCTGCCTTCTTTGCAAGTCTTGCGTCCTTCTGTGCCTTATTCTTAAGGGCAGCCTTACAAACCTTACAAATCTTAACCTTTTTTCCGTCTACTTCCTGATCGTAGAGAACCTTAATCTGTGTCTTTCCACAAATAGGGCATGTTCCACGTCCATGGTTAGCTTCGGAACGAATTCCAGTTCCACGATGTGCTTTAGACATAATTTACTCCTTATGCTTCAGCCTTAGCTGGAGCTTTTTTAGACTTTTTTGCCTCTTTAGCATCATCAGCATCTGCTTCTGGCAATTTGTAGTCAACCAACTCAAAGATTACCTGGTCTGCAGCATCACCCTGGCGGAAACCGAGCTTCATAATTCTTGTATATCCACCATTGCGATCCTTCATGCGAGGACCAATTTCTGTGAACAATTTGTTCAAAATCTTTTCGTCAGCGATAAACTTTGCAGCAATTCTTCTGTTATGTACACTGTCAACTTTGGCACGTGTAATCAATTTTTCTGCAGCTTTGCGTACTTCTTTAGCCTTTGCTTCAGTTGTAGTAATACGTTCATATCTGAAGAGCGAAGTTACCATGTTGCGTGACATTGCACGGCGATGGGCTGTAGTACGTGAAAGCGGATTAAATCCAGTCATATGATTCATTCGTTTTCGTCCTTATGTTTTCCTAAATCAACATCTTTCAAGTGGCTAAAGTCTGTCATGCCAAGAGTAAGTCCGTGTTCTTCAAGCTTTGCCTTGATTTCCTCGAGACTCTTTTTACCGAAGTTGCGTGTCTTTGTGATATCATCTTCAGTTTTCTTGCACAATTCACCAATAGTCTTAATGTTCGCATTCTTAAGACAGTTAGAACTTCGTACTGAAAGCTCAAGTTCTTCAACAGATGTATTCAACAACTGTCTAATTCTTTCATCGCCTTCATCAAGTCCTTCATCAGAAGAATATTCACTTTCGTTGAAGTTTACGAAAATTGCAAAGTAATCCTTAGCAATCTTTGCTGCTTCTGCAAGTGCATCTTCTGGAGTTATAGAACCATCAGTCCATATCTCAAGAATCAGTTTATCGTAATCGTTACGCTGTCCCACGCGGCAAGGTTCAATAGAATATTTAACCTTTGGTACAGGAGTAAAGATACAGTCCATTGCAATTGTACCAACAATTTCAATGTAATGCTCGTTTACTTCAGCTGGAACATATCCTCTGCCAAGGTCAACCTGGAATTCAAGTTCCAAGTGAGCGCCTTCCATCATTGTAAAGATCTCAAGACCTTTAGTCATAACTTCAAGCTGACCTTCTTTCTCCAAATCATCACTTTTTACAGTTCCTGGTCCAGTGAATTCGCAGAAAATTGTTTCCTGTTCTACATCACGTGGCAAGCGCAAACGAATCTGTTTTAAGCTATTCAAAACTTCCAATGTATCTTCTGAGATATTTGGAATTGTTTCAAATTCACTGGAAATAACATGAGGAACGCCCTCTGCATCATATGAAGTGATACGAACAGAAGAAATTGCATATCCCTGAATAGATGAAAGAAGTACACGGCGGAGAGTATTTCCTACAGTTGTACCAAATCCAGGTTCAAAAGGATAAGCAGTAAACTTTCCATAGTTCGAGTTATTCTCGAGATGCTCAAATGTAATTCCCTTTGGTTTCTTAAAACCTTTAAGCAGATTTTTGCGAGCCATCAGAACTCCTATTTTTACTTGTTCCGGGATTTACCCTTGCAAGTTTTCACATTCTAAGCTAATCGAAGTTTAGTTCGATTATCCCATGGTATACAATTTGTATACCCAGCCAAAAAACACCCTAAATTACATGCGGCGTGTCTTGCGTGGACGACATCCGTTATGTGGAATTGGTGTAACATCAGAAATTGACTTTACCTTCAATCCCAAGTTACCAAGACAACGGATTGCATTATCGCGACCCATTCCTGGTCCCTTAACGAATACGTGAACTTCACGCAAACCATAACTTGCTGCACGCTGAACTGCTGTTTCGGCTACTGTCTGTGCTGCAAATGGAGTTGATTTTTTTGCTCCGCGGAATCCAAGACCACCAGAAGAAGCCCAAGAAATTGCGTTTCCTCTAAGATCTGTGATTGTTACGATAGTATTGTTGAAAGTAGCCTGGATATATACGTTACCTTCAAAAACACTTTTTTTCTCTTTTCTCTTTTTTACGGTTGCCATCTGTTACCTCCGCTTAAGCCTTCTTCTTGTTTGCAACGGTCTTCTTCTTACCCTTGCGTGTGCGTGAATTAGTGCGTGTGCGCTGTCCACGACAAGGAAGTCCCTTGCGGTGACGAAGTCCACGATAGCTACCAATATCCATAAGTCTCTTGATGTTAAGACCGATTTCTGAACGAAGGCGTCCTTCAGTCTTCATGTTGTCATCAATGTACTTACGAAGCTTGTTCAAATCATCTTCAGAAAGATCATTCAAAAGAGCATCTGGATTTACTTTTGTTTCTTCGCAAATTTTATTAGCTGATGAACGGCCAATACCATACACATAAGTCAATGCAATGTTGACATGTTTGTTTGGGAGGTCAACTCCCGCAATTCGTGCCATCAGTTAACTCCTCAACCCTGTCTCTGCTTGTGCTTTGGGTTTTCACAGATAATACGAATAATTCCGTTTCTCTTGATTACCTTGCATTTGTCGCAGATGGGCTTTACACTGGTTCGTACTTTCATTAAAGTCCCCCTGAAAATTATGCCAGTCAAATTATGGCAGTTCGAAGCGATATATTCACCATGAACTACAATTTGACCCTACCTCACCTTTTGAAGTAGTGCGGTAGTATAGCATAATTTTACAAACTTAATCTAGTCCTATTCTCTAAAATATATAAGTTTCTAGAGATTTCTTGACTTAAATCCCCTCTTTGTAAGACCATCATGATGGTGCATTTTAAGAAGAGCCTCTACCTGTGACATTGTATCAATATCAACACCAACCAGAATAAGAAGTGATGTTCCACCCATCAACATAGAAATTGACTGTGGGAACTTAAACACAATCTGAATAAGTGTAGGCAACAACGCAATTGCTGCAAGATACAAAGAACCAGGAAGAATCAGTCGATTCAATACCTTCTGAAGATATTCTTCAGTCTTGTCTGTTCTGATTCCAGGAATGGAACCACCATTTTCACGGATATTCTTAGCAATTTCTGTAGGGTTCAGAGTTACCTGAGTGTAGAAGTATGCAAAGAAAACGATCAACAAAACTTCAATAATATTATACCAAATTCCAAGTGGATTCAGAGCAGTTGCAACCTTTGAAAGCCATGTGGCCTTTGTCTGAAGGCTGTTTGCAATCTGAAGTGGGAAAGTCAAAAATGCAGATGCAAAAATGATTGGAATAACACCAGACGGATTGATCTTAAATGGAATATAAGTAGTCTGTCCACCGTACATTTTGCGTCCAACAACGCGCTTAGCGTAATGAACTGGAATCTTGCGTTCACCAGACTGTTCAAAAACAACAAATCCAATAATAGCAAGGAAAACAAATACGGCAACAACAACAAATACAACATTGATATCGCCCCGCTGAACACTTTTTACTAATTCATAAACAGCACTTGGAAGACGAGCTACAATACCGGCAAAAATCAGCATAGAGATTCCATTACCGATACCATGTGCAGTAATCTGATTTCCAATCCAAACAGTAACCATAGAACCTGTAGTTACAGTAAGGATAGCAAGAAGATTAAAATAAACTTTATTGTCGAAAATAATAGTTCCAGGAACCTGCTGGTTAATTGTACTAGCATACACAGTAATTGCCATTGACTGGAAGAGACAAACAAAGATTGTACCAACACGAGTCCATGCCTGTACTCTCTGCTGCCCGCCATCTTCCTGTGCAATTCTCTTTAATCCTGGAAAAATTACAAGAGCAAGCTGCAAGATAATCTGTGTTGAAATGTATGGCATTACACCAAGCATGAACACAGAAAATCTTTCAAATGCACCGCCGGCAAAAAAGTCCATATAACTGGCAAAAGCACCTTCAGCTTCAGTTGCAAAGCTTTCAAAATACTGCTTAAGCAAAGCAACGTTTATACCTGGAATAGTAAGAATACTTCCCAAGCGAAAAATTGCAAGAATGATCAAAGTAAAGAAAAGCTTAGCGCGCAATTCCTTAACCTTGAACATATTTACTACAGGACTATTTGCCATTTATATACTCCAACGATTCATTTTTATTCAGCAGACTTTTTTTCTGAATCAGCGAGAACCTTTACAGATCCACCAGCCTTTTCAATCTTAGCCTTTGCTGAAGCAGAAACCTTAGATACTTCAACAGTAAGTTTCTTAGTAAGATCACCGTTTCCGAGAATCTTGATTCCGTCAACTACTTTTCCTACCATTCCCTTTGCTTTGAGTGTATCCTTATTTACAGTTTCACCATCAGCGAATTTTGCTTCAAGTTCTACGAGATTAATGCAAACATATTCCTTCTTGAAAGGATAGTTTGAAAAACCACGATGAGCAATTCTACGATACAAAGGCATCTGTCCGCCTTCAAAACCTACGTATGGTCCGGCCTTTCCAGAACGAGACTGCTGACCCTTATTTCCTTTTCCGGCTGTTGAACCAAGACCAGAAGAAGAACCACGACCAACACGCTTTGGCTTCTTATTAGCACCCTGTGGTGCTGTTAAAGTAAAGTCTGCCATTATTGGATCTCCTCTACTTTTACCAGGTGAGCAACTGCAGCAACCATGCCTTTGATAGCTTCGTTTGCTTCATGCTCAACAACTGAATTAATTTTCTTAAGACCAAGGGAACGAACAGTTGCCTTTTTCTCTGGCTTCTGTCCGATAGTGCTTTTAACAAGTGTAATACGTAACTTTGCCATAATTAGCCCCACAAATCCTTGAGTGTCTTACCACGATTCTGTGCAACTGTACGAGCGTTCATAAGGCCGTTAACAGCATCAAATGTTGCGCGAACAACATTAACAGATGTGCGTGACCCCTGTGACTTAGAAATTACGTCTGTAATTCCAGCTGCGTCCATAACTGCACGAACAGCACCACCTGCAATAACTCCAGTACCAGGACAAGCAGGTTTCAACAATACTGAAGAGCTCTTATACTTTCCAATCATTTCGTGTGGAATAGTTCCATTCTTCATTGGAAGAGTAATAAGGTTTGACTTTGCCTTATCAAGGCTCTTTCTAATAGCTTCAGTAACATCATTTGCCTTACCAAATCCGAAACCGATGCGACCCTTCTTGTCACCTACTACAGTAAGTGCAGAGAAAGACATTCTGCGTCCACCTTTTACAGTTTTTGCAGTACGGTTAAGCTTTACAAGCTTTTCTACGAATTCTTCAGCAGGCTTTCTATCAAAATTCTTCTGGTGTTCCATAGCCTCTCCTAGAATACAATCCCGGCAGCGCGGGTAGCGTCAGCAAGGGCCTTAACAACACCATGATAGAGATAACCGTTACGGTCAAATACTACAGTAGTAATATTCTTCTCCTTAAGGCGTCCACCCAAAGCTTCACCAAGTTTTGTTGCACTTTCTACATTTGCTTTAAGTGCAACATATCCTTTTTCAAGAGTAGAGATAGAAGCAAGAGTCTTGCCTTCATCATCATTAATAACCTGTGCATACAAGTTCTTACCACTCTTGAATACTGTTAAGCGAGGTCGCTCTGCAGTTCCGTAAATTGACTTACGAATGTGAATCTTTCTGTGCAGGCGCTTTCTCTGTTTATCACTAAGCTTTCTTACCATTTCAATTCACCTTATTTTACACCAGTTTTTCCGACTTTACGTCTAATAACTTCGTTGTCATAGCGAATACCCTTTCCCTTGTAAGGTTCTGGAGCTCGCAATTTACGAATCTGAGCGCTAAATTCACCAACTTGCTGTTTGTCAATTCCAGAGATAGTGATTTTTCCATCTTTGTCAGCTGTTACTGTAAGTCCTTCAGGAATGATTGCGATGAATTCAGATGAATATCCGAGGTTCATTACAAGCTGCTTTCCCTGAACTTCAGCACGGTAACCAACACCAGTAATAACCAAAGTCTTTGTGTAACCAGTAGATGTACCAATTACCATGTTGTCGATAAGCTTGCGGTACAATCCATGAGCTGCACTAGCTGCCTTTGATTCGTTAACAGGAGTAACAATTACTTCTGTTCCCTTTACTTCAACTTTTACCAAGTTTCCAAAATTCTGCTTAAGTTCACCCTTTGCACCTTTTACAGTAACAATGTTGTCACTTACAGAAACTGTTACACCTGCAGGAATTGCAACAGGAAGTTTTCCAATTTTTGAAGCCATTGTATTCTCCTATTACCAAACCTGGCAGATCAACTCGCCGCCAACCATCTTTTCAGATGCCTTCTTGCCAGTTGTAACACCACTTGATGTTGAAACGATTAATGTGCCATAGCCGTTATAAACGCGTGGCAATTCCTTGTAACCAGAGTAAACACGGCGACCTGGAGTTGAAATCTTTTTCATTCCATGGATTACTGCCTTGTTTGCATCGTCATACTTCAAGAAAATACGGATAACAACGTGATTGTTTTCATCCTGAATCTTCTTGAAATTCTTAATGTATCCTTCTGTCTTAAGGATCTTCACAATTTCCAGTTTCATCTTAGAAGTAGGAATATCTACTTTTTCATGACCGGCTCTTGCCGCATTCTGGACTTTTGTGAGCATGTCTGCTATTGGGTCTGAAGCTGCCATTTTATTCTCCTGTCACTACCAAGATGATTTTGTAACGCCTGGTAAAAGGCCTTCACTAGCTAATTTGCGGAAACAGATACGACAGATCTTAAACTTACGCAAATATCCATGTGGACGTCCACAAATCTGGCAACGATTGTACTTACGTGTGCTAAATTTTGGTGTACGTTCTGCTTTGATAATCATTGATTTCTTAGCCATGAACTAATTCCTTATTTTCTAAATGGCATACCGAACTTAGTCAACAAAACGCGTGCTTCGTTGTCAGTTCTTGCACTAGTTACAATACTGATGTTCATTCCGGCAATCTTAACAATCTTATCAAAGTCGATTTCCGGGAAGATAATCTGTTCTGTAATACCAAGAGAGAAGTTTCCGTGTCCATCAAATCCAGTAGACTTGATACCGCGGAAATCCTTTACACGTGGAAGTGCTGCATTGATCAAACGATCGAGGAATTCATACATGATGTTTCCACGAAGTGTAACCATAGCACCTACTTCATTGCCTTCACGAAGTTTGAAGTTTGCAATACTTTTCTTAGCTCTTGTTTTAACAGCCTTCTGACCGGTAATCTGAGTGAGATCTGTAACTGCAGCATCAAGAAGTTTCTTATTCGTGAGAGCTTCGCCAACACCCATGCTAACTACAACCTTCTTGATCTCAGGAATCTGCATCTTAGAAGAGTAGCCAAGCTCCTTAAAGAGCTCTGGAGCGATTGTTTCCTTATAGACTTTCTTAAGCCGTGGTACGTAATTTTCCATTACAGTGTTTCTCCACACTTGCGGCAAACACGAGTTTTCTTGTCGCCGTCAAGCTTGTAACCAATTCTTGTAGGACCGCATTTTTTACATACGAGAGCTACATTCGAAATATCCAGAGGAGCTTCTACTTCAGCGATTCCGCCTGCATCCTGCTGGGATCTTCTCTTCATTGCCTTCTTAACAATATTTGCACCGCTAACAATAACACGTCCCTTTCCGTTCTTTTCGAAAACACGTACTACTGAACCACGCTTGCCCTTATCCTTTCCAGCAATTACTTCTACGTTGTCATCCTTACGGATTTTGAATTTCATGTTCATTATTCAATCTCCTTAAAGAACTTCCGGAGCAAGTGAAATGATCTTCATATAGTCCATATCACGAAGCTCACGAGCAACAGGTCCAAAAATACGCTTTCCCTTAGGGTTCTTATCAGCATCAACAATAACACAAGCGTTATCATCAAAACGAATATAAGTTCCATCTGGGCGGCGGTATTCTTTTGCTACGCGAACGATTACTGCCTTCTGTACTGAACCTTCCTTAATTGTAGATGTAGGAATTGCTTCCTTTACAGCTACTACTACAACATCACCAATACCTGCATAACGGCGGTGTGAACCACCAAGTACCTTAATGCACTGAACTATTTTAGCACCGGAGTTATCGGCAACAGTCATCATTGATTGCATCTGAAGCATAATTCACTCCTTACCTTATTTAGCTCTCTCGATGATTGCATCGAGACGCCAGCACTTGTCTTTGCTGATGTGACTGCATTCTACGATACGAACTGTGTCACCAATGTGAGCATCGTTCTTCTCATCGTGGGCCTTGCATTTCTTTGTACGAACAACGTACTTCTTGTAAAGGCGATCCATCTTTTTTGTATCAATAGAAACAACGATAGTCTTGTCCATCTTGTCGCTAGTGACGATACCTACGAATGAACGTTTTGCAGCCTTTTTCTGCTCTTTCTGTTCTTCCACGGGTCAGCTCCTAGTTTTTTGCAGCGATTGATTCACTAACAGCGGCTCTGAACTTAGCAAGGTCCTGCTGGTGAATAAGTGTATTCAAGCGTGCGATTTCGCGACGCATTGTACGCTTCTGCATTGGGTTTTCTACATGGCTCATAACTGCCTGAAAGCGGAGATCCATGTACTTCTTTTTAAGGTCATTGCGCTTTGCAACGAGTTCGTCATAAGAAAGATTTTTGTCTTCTTTTTTCTTTAAATCAGCCATTTTCTTACTCCTTACTCTACTGTTGGGCGGAATGCCACTTTTGTTTTAATTGGAAGCTTGCTTGCAGCAAGAATCATAGCCTTTTCAGCGAGTTTCTTGTCTACTCCACCAACTTCAAATAAAATCATACCTGGTTTAATAACTGCAGCCCAGAATTCTGGAGCACCCTTACCTTTACCCATGCGAGTATCAGCAGGCTTCTTAGAAACTGGTTTGTCAGGGAACACGCGTGTCCACAACTGACCCTGACGGTTAATACAACGGTTAATAGCAACACGAGCAGCTTCAATATGCTTTGCGCTCAACCAGATTGGTTCCATTGCTACGAGAGCAACTTCTCCGAAATCTACGTAGTTGTTGCGTGTTGCGTTTCCTGTAGGACGACCGCGCTGAACCTTGCGGTGTGCAACTCTTTTAGGACTAAGCATTTTCTACTTTTCCTCCCCAGATCTTGGAGCACGTGCCTTACGTTCACCGTTTGAACGACGTGGCTTCTTTACTACTTCGCCAGCATCTTCATTCTGTTCACGACCGTAATTCATTCCGTTGTAAACCCATACCTTGATACCAATCTTACCATAAGTAGTAAGAGCTTCGAATGTACCATAGTCGATGTCTGCACGGAGAGTATGAAGTGGAACGCGTCCTTCTTTCATTTCTTCTGAACGAGTCATGTCTGCTCCGCCAAGACGACCAGAGATACGGATCTTAATACCCTGTGCTCCGCCCTTCATAGCATTTGCAGTAGACTGCTTGAGAGCCTTACGGAATGAACCGCGACCCATAAGCTGACGTCCAACATTCTGTGCAATGAGAGAAGCATTAATTTCAGGACGCTTAATTTCCTTAATCTTAATCTGAACTTTCTTAGTCAACTGCTTCTGCACATCAGCGCTAATCTTTTCGATTGTAGCACCCTTTACACCAATAATCACACCTGGGCGTGCTGTATGAATAACAATAGTAACACGCTGTGGGTGACGTACGATTTCAATTTCAGCAATGTCTGCGTTTTTGCATTCTGGAAGACTTGAAACCAACTTACGGATTTTCATGTCCTCGAGGAAATAGTCTGCATAATCACGATAATCTGCATACCAACGAGACTGCCATGTTTTGTTTACACCAAGGCGTAAACCAATAGGATTAACTTTCTGACCCATCTTACTTTCCCGCCTTTTCGTCAACTACAACAGTGATATGACACATTCTCTTCAAGAGCTGATCTGCGCGACCACGGCCACGGAACCATACTCTCTTGAGTCTTGGACCTTCGTCAATGCGAATTTCCTTGATGTAGAGCATATCTTCATCAAGATTCTTGTTCAAATTCAATGCATTTGCAACTGCAGACTTCAATGTTCCGCGGATCAAAGCAGCACCCTTCTGAGGCATTACTTCGAGAATTGCCAAAGCTTCTGAACAAGCCTTTGTCTTAACTACATTTGCTACTGGACGAACTTTTGTAGGTGATGCAATAAGGAATTTTGTTGTGGCTACATAGCCTTTTGTTTCTGCCATAATGTCACACTCCCTTATTTCTTTGCAGCTTTGTCGCCGCCATGTCCCTTGAATGTTCTTGTTGCAGCAAACTCACCAAGCTTATGGCCTACCAAGTTTTCTGTAACATATACAGGAATCCATGACTTTCCGTTGTGAACTGAAATAGTGTTTCCAACCATTTCAGGAATAATTGTTGAGCAGCGGGAATAAGTTTTAATCATTTTCTTATCAGCTGCTGATGCTTTGTTCATTTCTGAAACCTTTTTATAGAGAGACTTCTCTACGAAAGGTCCTTTCTTAACTGATCTTGACACGATTAACTCCTACCCTACTTCTTGCGACGGCTGATGATGAAACGATCAGAAGTCTTTCTCTTGTTACGAGTCTTGTAACCACGACAAGGCTGTCCCCAAGGAGTAACTGGCTGATGTCCTTTTCCAGCACCTTCACCACCACCAAGTGGATGGTCAACAGGGTTCATAGCCATACCACGTACAGTTGGACGAATACCACGCCATCTGTTGCGTCCGGCCTTTCCAAGCTTAGTATTCATGCGGTCTTCATTACCGACGATACCGATTGTTGCATAACACTTTCCGAGTACACGGCGAAGTTCACCAGAAGGCAACTTGATTGTTACATATTCACCTTCTTTAGCTGCAACCAATGCACCTGCACCTGCTGAGCGAACAAGCTGTCCACCACGACCAAGTGTAAGTTCAATGTTGTGTACTGTAAATCCAACTGGAATTGCTTCCAATGGAAGTGCGTTTGCAACTGTAGGAGTAGCATTTTCGCCTGACATAATCTTCTGTCCAACAGTCAAACCTTTTGGAGCGATAATGTAGCGCTTTTCTCCATCAGCATATGCAATCAAAGCAATGTCTGCACTGCGGAATGGATCGTACTCGATTGTCTTTACAGTTCCAGGAATACCGTGCTTATCGCGTCTGAAGTCGATTTCACGATACTTTCTTTTGTGTCCGCCGCCCTGGTGACGTACAGAAATACGTCCGCCCTGACCACGACCGCCTTTTGACTTGCGGCCTGATGTAAGGCTTTTCTCGGGTTTGTCGGCTGTCAATTCTTCACGTACAAGGTCAACACGACCACGTGTACCTTTTGAATAAGGCTTAAATATCTTAAGAGCCATATGGTTCCCCTTAGTTAGTTATTCAAAGGCTTAAACGCCTTCAAATACCTTAATTGTTTCTCCAGGAGCAAGCTTAACGATTGCTTTCTTATAGCTGGAAGTTCTACCAGGCTTTCCACGAAGCCTCTTCATTTTTCCCATTACGTTGATTGTTGTACAATCTTCAACCTTTACATTGAAAAGTTTACGTACTGCTTCTTTGATCTGAATCTTTGTAGCAGAAGGAGCAACGATGAATGTGTATTTATTCTGCTCGCGGAGAGCTGTTGCCTTTTCTGAAAGAACTGGGCGAATAAGAACGTCTTCGAAGTTCATTATTTAGCCTCCTTTTCATCTGCATAGAAATCAGAAAGATTCTTAGCTGCTGTTTCGAGCATGATAACCTTTCTTCCGTAGAAGAGGTCGTGTGCGCGAAGACGATTGTAAGAAAGGAAGTAAACATTTGGGAGGTTCTTTCCAGCACGTTTAATCATGCTGTCATCATCCTTCAAAAGAATTACTGTGCGTTCACCCTTAGTAAAGTTGTTCAAAATCTTTACAAGGTCCTTTGTCTTTCCGCTTTCAACTGTGAAATCTTCAACAACTGTAAGTCTGTCACTCTGAGCCTGGAGGCTGAGAATAGACTTCATTGCAAGACGCTTTGCTTTCTTTGGAATTGCATAGCTGTAATCACGTGGTTTTGGTCCAAAAATTGTACCTCCGCCAACGCAGAGAGGTGACTTCTTATCACCACGACGTGCATTACCAGTTCCCTTCTGCTTGTAAGGCTTTGCATTTGAGCCGTGTACTTCAGAACGAGTCTTTGTGCATGCTGTTCCAACACGTTTATTTGCTAATTCGTTTGTGATGGCGTAGTAGATTACATCTTCGTTGATTGGGAGTCCGAAAACTTTGTCATCAAGATTGATAGTTCTGAGTTCTTTGCCATCGATTGAATAGACTTTCTTTTCCATACTAACTATTCCTCGACCTTATTTCTTAACCGCAGCTTTAACGATAAGAGTACTTTCCTTTACACCAGGTACTGCACCGCGAACCATCAAAACCTTGAGCTCAGGGTCAACTTTGATAACCTTGAGATTCTGTACTGTAACACGATCAAACCCCATGTGACCTGGCATCTTGATATTCTTAACGCAGTGTCCTGGAGTTGTACAGCATCCTGTTCCACCAGCTTCTCTGTGGAATTTAGAACCGTGAGTTGCACGTCCACCATGGAAGCCCCATCTCTTCATTACACCCTGGAAACCCTTACCCTTTGAAGTAGCGGTTACGTCGATGAAACGAACTTTTTCGAATAATTCAACACCAATCTGGTCGCCGATCTTTACTTCTCCGTCAAAATCGCGGAATTCCTTAAGATGACGCTTTGGTGTCACATTTTCAGGAAACTGTTTTGCGTATGGCTTAGATACATGCTTTGGCTTCAAGTCATCAAGACCGAGCACTACTGCATCGTAACCAAACTTTTCCTGTGTCTTTGTAGCAACGACTGTATTTGGTTCAACGCGGATCACGGTTACTGGTGTCAGATTTCCGTTTTCGTCGAATACCTGTGTCATTCCTACTTTCTTTGCAATCAGACCTTTCATCTGAAATCTCCTAATTCGGCCGCCATCCCAGATCCTCAGGGACCGTTACCGTTTATTTTCAGTAGCTTGAAACCCAGAACTGAACTTAACGCTCAGATCTAACTACTGTTTAATTTCTACATCTACACCTGCTGGCAATTCCAACTTCATCAATGAATCCATAACTTCTGATGATGGTTCAAAGATATCAATAAGGCGCTTGTGAGTTCTCATTTCAAACTGTTCACGTGACTTCTTGTTTACGAAAACTGAACGAAGAACTGTTACCTTGTTAATTCTTGTTGGAAGAGGGATAGGTCCTGAAACTTTAGCACCTGCCTTCTGTACCTGCTGAACGATGTCTTTTGCACTCTGATCGATAAGAGCTACGTCAAAAGCACGAAGTCTTACACGAATCTTGCCATTTGCCATTTTTCTTTTCTCCAATCAAGTGAAGAGTTTCCGAAAGAAACCCTTCACTCAGTATTAACTATTCGATGATCTTTGTAACCTGACCAGAAGCGATTGTGCGTCCGCCTTCACGGATAGCAAGCTTAAGACCTTCATCCATAGCGATTGGGTGGATAAGTTCACCGATGATCTTTACATTGTCACCTGGCTTAACCATGTCTGTTCCAGCTTCAAGTTCAACTGTACCTGTGATATCTGTAGTTCTGAAGTAGAACTGTGGGCGATATCCAGTGAAGAATGGAGAGTGACGTCCACCTTCTTCCTTTGAAAGAACGTAGATCTGTGCTTCGAACTTTGTGTGTGGGTTGATTGACTTTGGTGCAGCCAAAACCTGTCCACGGATAACATCCTTCTTTTCTACACCACGGAGGAGGATACCAGCGTTGTCACCAGCCTGTCCTTCGTTAAGTGTCTTGTTGAACATTTCGATACCTGTAACAGTAGAAGACTGTGTTGGGCGGATACCAACGATTTCAACTGGGTCGTTGAGGTGGATAACACCACGTTCGATACGTCCAGTAACAACTGTACCACGACCTGTGATTGTGAAGATGTCTTCGATTGGCATCAAGAATGGCTTTGCTTCATCACGAACTGGATCATCGAACCATGTATCCATTGCTTTGAGGAGGTCTTCGATACACTGTGTATCTTCTGCTGGAGCTCCTTCCTGAAGAGCCTTGAATGCTGATCCCTTGATGATTGGTGTTTCAGCTGAGAATCCGTATCCCTGGAGAGTATCACGAACTTCTTCTTCAACCAATTCGAGAAGATCTGGATCGTCAACGAGGTCAACCTTGTTGAGGAATACGATGATCTTTGGTACACCTACCTGACGTGCGAGAAGAAGGTGTTCCTTTGTCTGTGGCATAACTGAGTCTGGACCAGAAACTACGAGAATAGCTCCATCCATCTGAGCAGCACCAGTAATCATGTTCTTGATGTAGTCAGCGTGTCCTGGACAGTCGATGTGTGCGTAGTGACGCTTGTCTGACTGATACTCCAAGTGACGTGAGTTGATTGTGATACCACGAGCCTTCTCTTCTGGAGCATTGTCGATTTCATCATACTTGAGAACCTTATCACCATACTTCTTTGCACAGTATGAAGTGATAGCTGCTGAAAGTGTAGTCTTACCATGGTCAACGTGACCGATAGTACCAACGTTCATGTGAGGTTTTGTTCTGTTGAACTCTTCCTTTGCCATGATTTTCTCCTTGCCTTGCAGAATTTTTCTGCGGCATTATAAAATTATTTTATGTGTTGCACTTTAAGCCAGAAAGTGACGCAGCAAACATGCCCTATCACTTTCGCAATCACACTTTTACCTTGTAATGATGATGTCTGTCATGGAAAAGATTTTATCTATTCCTGTTTCATCTATTCGAAGCAGTCGGTCCTTACCATCGGTCACCACTGGGTTGTGGTCGTTTTGGATACAGATCCTTACCATTGTAAATTGTTACGGGCGTAAACTTTCTTTACAACCTGCCAGAATCCCAAACATATCATTTCTGAAAACTGCCAACGGCAATCTTCTTACATTCAGGGTGCGAAACTCTGCACACCGGGTGTTAGTCGGTTTGCTTTACGACTTTCGCCGGACGGTTAACACTTACCGTCTGTCTGACTTATCAAATAACCCTGCTGCATAAGCAGAATAAGCCCAATATGAGCAAATAATGTACGACTTTTATACAATTTTTTGAAAATAATATCAAGGGGTGAAAGAACTTTTTGAAAAAAAAAAGCCCCTTCTTACCGAAGGGACTTTTACCAGCTTCCTAGGCGGCTAACATATTAGTGCCATGGGAACTCTTTATCGTAATGCTTATTTTTATTTCCTGCGTGAATAGCCTTGATCTGAGCTTCTGTAGCAAGTGAAAGCTTTTCAACGTTTTTGAACTGGCAATCATCTTGATCCTTATCACTTTCAAAAATAACTGTTGAAGGAAGGCCATTGATTGCTGTGAGTTCAACACAGTTATTAAATGCATAAGATCCAATCTTCTTGAGGTTGTCTGTGAATGTAACAGCTGCGAGCTTTCTGTTGCCAGAGAATGTACTAGATGGAATTACCGGGAACACCCAGTTGATCTTTGTGAATTTACAATTCTTAAAGAGTGAATCGCCAAGCTTTGTTGTTGTTGGAAGAGCAATATCCTTGATTTCAAGACCTGCAAAAGCTTCTTTATCAATAGATCCTACTGATGAAGGAATTTCGATAGAATCAATTGCCTTAACATTCGTGTTCATGTGGTGAATTACCTTAACTGTGTTAGGCAGCTTGATCTGGAGAGGATCCTTTCTATCTGACCATTTCTTTGTATTTCCAATAGATACTTCGTAAACAGTGAGTCCTTCGTAAGCCTTTGGGAAGTAAACTACTGCTGCATCTCCAATATATTCAGCCCAGAGTCCTGAACCATCTTCGAGAACGCGGTATTTGAACATCTTTGAGTCTGTTGGCTGATATTCGTTTGAAGGTTCTGCCTTCTTTGATCCGTCAACGATGCTGTAAATTCCAGCTTCAAGGGTTACTGTCTTGAGAGCTTCTGTGAATGCTGCTTCTTCTGCTGCTGCTTCTGCTTTTGCATCTGCCTTTGCCTGTTCCTCAGGTGAGAGCTGTGGTGCTGCAGCTACTTCTGCTGACTTGCCACTTCCACCAATTCCGCATCCTACAACGAATGCCAATACAACTACTACACCAGCAACAATGAATGTTACCTTGTTTGACTTAACTGCTCCTGGAACAGATGCTGCCCAAGCCTTTACCTTGTCAAGTAAATCCTTCATAAAAGATACTCCTTTAATTTTTTAGTAGAGCCATGATACTTTCTTTGATACTAGAAGGTCAATAGTAAAAATCCAAAATATCCAAATTTTCTCTATATCTACTCTATTTTGTACAAAAAAAATGGTCGTCCGATCAATATCGAACGACCACCTGCAAGAAAGGCGGGAACTACCAGCGATAGTGAGCAAAAGCCTTGTTTGCTTCTGCCATCTTGTGTGTATCTTCCTTCTTCTTGTATGCAGAACCTGTATTGTTGAATGCATCAAACAATTCGTTTGCAAGAGTATCTGCCATTCCATGTCCATTGCGTGAACGTGCAGCATTGATAATCCAGCGCATTGCAAGAGCTTCACGACGTGAATCGCGAATTTCAATAGGTACCTGATATGTAGCACCACCAACGCGGCGGCTCTTTACTTCTACAGTTGGCTTAACATTGTCCAAAGCCTTCAAGAATACTTCAAGAGGGTCCTTGTCTGCCTTTGCCTTAAGCTTATCCATTGCTTCATAAATAATCTTGAAGCAAGATGCCTTTTTTCCATCGAGCATCATGCGTGCAACAAATTTGCTGACAACCTGGCTGTTATATTTTTCATCTGGCATAACAGGGCGGTCGATTGATTTCTTATGTCTTCCCATAATTCTATCCTCCTATTAAGCCTTTGGTTTCTTTGCACCGTACTTAGAACGTGCGCGCTTGCGGCCGTCTACACCAAGTGTATCCTTTGTACCGCGAATAATGTGGTAACGTACACCAGGAAGGTCCTTAACACGTCCACCACGAACGAGTACTACTGAGTGTTCCTGCAAATTGTGTCCAATACCTGGAATGTATGCAGTAACTTCAATTCCATTGCTCAAACGAACACGAGCAATCTTACGAAGAGCCGAGTTTGGCTTCTTAGGTGTCATAGTCATAACACGTGTACAAACACCACGTTTCTGCGGACAAGACTGAAGTGCGGGTGCTTTAGTTCTTTTTGCAGTTGACTGACGTCCCTTACGAATTAACTGATTGATTGTAGGCATCGCCTATACTCCTATATTTTATCGGGCAGCACTCCCGAATTTTAAACAGTACGATATTCTACCGAATTCAAAAATAATCCGTCAATAGAATTCTGGATGAATTTATAAAGAATTTACTGAATTCAATGACAAATTCCGGATCAGCATTGAATTCTGCCGGTCCGGAACCTGATTCATGGATTTATTCTTCATCACCTGCTGTATCAAGCATTGAACTTGATACTGCTTCCTGTTCCTGAAGCTGAAGCTCAAGAGCATGCTGGTCAAGGATTTCCTTTACCTTCAAGTCAAGATCTTCCGTTGAATCATCAGAAAGCTTAACCTGTGAATAGTTTCTGATACCACTACCTGCAGGAATCTTGTGTCCGATGATTACGTTTTCCTTCAATCCGTGGAGGTTATCAACTGCACCTGCAATAGCTGCATTTGTAAGAACACGGGTTGTTTCCTGGAATGAAGAAGCTGAAATGAACGAATCTGTTGCAAGAGCAGCCTTTGTGATTCCCTGGAACATTGGGCGTGCGATTGCCGGCTGTCCACCTTCTGCAATTACGCGCTCGTTTTCTTCACGGAATGTATACTTGTCAATCTGCTGACCGAAGATAAACTTTGTATCACCTACGGCAATAATTTCTACCTTCTTGAGCATCTGACGAATAATTGTACCAATATGCTTGTCGTTAATGTCTACGCCCTGTGCACGGTAAACACCCTGGATTTCGTCCATAAGGAAGTTCTGGAGTGAATCTTCTCCAAGTGCATTCAAAACGTCGTGTGCATCAACTGATCCGTCACAAAGCATTTCGCCTGCTTCAACCATGTCACCGTCACGAACAAGAAGACGTTTTGTCATTGGAACAAGATGTTTGAATTCCTTTCCGAATTCATCAGTAACAATAACAACTCTCTTGCCCTTAACAATCTTGTCAAAGCTTACCTTTCCAGAAATCTGTGCGATTACTGAAGGATTCTTTGGCTTTCTTGCTTCGAACAATTCAGAAACACGTGGAAGACCGAGAGTAATATCACTAGCCTTAGCTGCTTCCTTAGGCATCTTTGCAAGTGTTGTACCCTTCTTTACCATTACCTTGTCATCAATCTTATTAGCAATGATAGCACCAACCGGCATGTGATATGAACCAAGTTCGTTACCATCTTCATCAGTGATGATCATACGTGGCTGCTTAACATCAAGGTGCAGGTCAGAAATTCTGCGCTCTACGTTTCCAGTCTGAATATCAGTCTTTTCTTCAAGAGTTACACCAGGAATAATGTCTTCATAGTGAACGTATCCGTCTACCTCTGCAATGATTGGCTCGTTGTATGGATCAAATTCACCCATGAACTCACCAGCCTTAACTACACAAGAACCACTTGTGAACTTTGCATAGATTGTAGAACCATTGGAAATTTCAACTTTCTGGTCATTGCTTGTAAGATAGATTGTCTTATCCATAATAAGGATGCGGCCATTTTCTGTTGCAAGAACATCATTTCCCTTGTGTGAGAGAATTACGTTGTCCTTACGAACATAAGCACCATCAGTTACCTTAACATCATCAGAAGAATCAATCTGATATGTGTTGAAGAGCTTTGTTACAGTCATTGTAGACTTACGTGTAAACAACTGGTCGCCCTTATTTGTAGGAACTGCGTTTGCAAAGTTAATTTCCTTGAGAAGAACATCATACTTCATTACGATGTGGTTATCTTCTGTTGCCTTTTCAGCAGCACCACCAGTATGGAATGTACGAAGTGTAAGCTGTGTACCAGGCTGACCGATTGACTGGGCTGCAATTGTACCAACTGCTTCACCAATTTCTACGATCTTGTTTCTTGCAAGGTCCTTTCCGTAACACTTAACACAGATTCCGTGCTTGCTTTCACAAGTAAGAACTGTTCTGAGCTTAACCTTTTCAACACCTGCCTTGTCAATTTTTTCTGCAAGATGCTCGTCAATGTACTGATTAACATCACAGAGAAGTTCTCCAGTTACAGGGTCAATTACGCGTTCAATCGGATAGTGTCCGGCAATGCGTTCTGCAAGGCTAACCTTAACTTCATCACCTTCCTTGATTGCCCTATAGTCAATACCGTTGATTGTTCCACAGTCTTCTTCATTAACAACAACATCCTGAGCAACATCAACAAGACGACGAGTCATGTAACCGGCGTCGGCAGTCTTCAAAGCTGTATCTGAAAGACCCTTACGTGCACCGTTAGTTGAAATGAAGAATTCAATAACTGAAAGACCTTCCTTAAAGTTTGCACGGATTGGAAGTTCAATAATATCTCCGTTAGGCTTCTGCATCAAACCACGCATAGCAGCAAGCTGAGAAATCTGTTTCTTAGATCCTCGGGCACCGGAAATAGCCATCATATAGATAGTATTGAATCCGTCCTTATGCTTAGCCATGTTGTCGTACATGATGTTTGTAAGCTTTTCGTTTGTCTTGTCCCAGATTTCGATTGAGCGGTTGAACCTTTCTTCTGCAGTGATTGCACCGTTTGCGTTCTGGTTTACAATCTTTTCAACTTCCTTATTTGCCTCTTCTACCATTTCATCCTTTTCTTTTGGAACAATGATATCGTCCATAGAAAGAGTTGCACCATAGAATGTAGCATTCTTGTATCCTGTTGCCTTAATTGCATCGAGCATCTGGATTGTGAGCCATGCACGATCAATTGAATAAAGACTAGGAATAATCTTGCGGAGCTTAGATTCATCAATAGGAGATTCTCTGTTGTAAATCTTATTTACCTGATTGATAAAGTCTGGATCAGCCATAACCTTATCAAGAACTTCTGAATTAAACTCAGTAAACTGACACTTCGATTCAATAAGTTCCTTGATCATCTTGTCTGATGTCTGCTCATTGTGGTAAACGCGCTCAATCATCTTCTTGAGAGCCTTGTCACCCATCTGCTCGTTGTAGTAGTCAACTTCTTCTGGCATTGCTTCATTGAAAGCCATGCGTCCTGCTGAAGTTGTGATGTACTGATTAGACAGATCCTTGTCTCCGTTTACACATTTATTGAGATTTGACTTGTGAATCTTAATCTTTGCCTGCCATTCGATTGCACCACTTGATGCTGCAAGGCGAACTTCATCTGCAGAAGAGAAGAATTTTCCTTCTCCCTTTGCATTAGGCTTGATTGAAGTCATGTAGTAAATACCAAGAACCATGTCCTGAGACGGAGCAACGATTGTCTTTCCGTTTGCAGGGTCAAGAAGGTTGCGTGCAGAAAGCATCAATGTCCAGCATTCCATCTGAGCTGCCTGAGTCAAAGGAACGTGAATAGCCATCTGGTCACCATCGAAGTCGGCGTTGAAAGCCTTACATGCCAGTGGATGAAGCTTGAGAGCCTTACCTGGAACAAGTACAGGTTCAAATGCCTGAATTCCAAGGCGGTGGAGAGTAGGAGCACGGTTAAGCATAACAGGATGCTCACGAACTACCATATCGAGAACTTCAAATACTTCTGTTGCTTCTTCTTCAACAAGAATCTTTGCACGCTTGATATTTGGTGCAATTCCCTTGTCAACCAGCTTCTTCATGATGAATGGCTTGAAAAGTTCAAGTGCCATTTTTTCTGGAAGACCACACTGCCACAACTTGAGTTCTGGACCTACAACAATTACTGAACGTCCAGAATAGTCAACACGCTTACCGAGAAGGTTCTGGCGGAAACGTCCCTGCTTACCCTTGAGCATGTCAGAGATAGACTTAAGTGGACGGCTCTGTGCACCCTTAACTGCACGCTGCTTTCTCTTTGAGTTGTCGAACAATGAGTCTACAGCTTCCTGGAGCATTCTCTTTTCGTTGCGGATGATGATATCCGGAGCTGAAAGGCTCTTGAGCTTCTGAAGACGATTGTTTCTATTGATTACACGACGATAAAGATCGTTCAAATCAGATGTTGCAAAGCGGCCACCTTCAAGCTGAACCATTGGACGAAGTTCAGGTGGAATAACCGGAATAACATCAAGAATCATCCATGCAGGATTGTTCTTTGAGTTACGGAAATTTTCAACCATCTCAATTCTCTTGAGAAGGCGTGAATCACTCTTAACACCCTTTTCAATCATCTTTGCGCGGAGTTCAGCTGCAAGTGCTTCAAGGTCTAGGTTTTCGAGCAAAGTCTTGATTGCCTCTGCACCCATACCTGCAGTAAATGAACCGCCATAGCGTTCCTGGTATTCAAGATATTCATCTTCTGTAAGGAGCTGATTTTTCTTGAGGTCTGTATCACCCGGCTCAATAACAATGTACTTCTCGTAGTAGAGGATTGAGCGGAGTGCTGCTACCTGAAGGTCAAGCAAAAGACCCATGCGGCTTGGAACTGAATGATAGTACCAGATGTGGCTTACTGGAGCTGCAAGATCAATGTGACCTGTGCGTTCTCGGCGAACCTTAAAATGTGTTACTTCTACACCACAGCGGTCACAAATAACACCCTTGTAACGGATTGACTTGAACTTACCACAGTAACATTCCCATTCCTTTGTTGTACCGAAAATGCGTTCACAAAACAAACCATCCCTCTCCGGACGAAGAGTACGATAGTTAATTGTTTCCGGCTTTTTAACTTCACCATAAGACCACTGACGGATAACTTCTGGGGAAGCAAGTTTAATCTTTAAGCTAGCAAAGTCCTGAATATCACGCATTTTCATTCTCCTTGTCAAATCCAACGCCTGCTTTGTCAATCAATTCCTGATCGCGTTCTGTAAGAGCAATCTGCTTGCCCTTGTCATCATAAATAGTGAAGTCCAATGCAAGACCACGAAGTTCCTGTACCAAAACGTTAAAGCTTTCTGGAACACCAATTGGTGATGTTGGTTCACCCTTAACAATTGATTCATAAGCCTTAGAACGTCCGTTCATATCATCAGACTTGATTGTCATCATTTCCTGCAATGTGTTTGCAGCACCATAAGCTTCGAGAGCCCAAACTTCCATTTCTCCAAGACGCTGACCACCAAACTGAGCCTTACCACCAAGTGGCTGCTGAGTAACAAGTGAGTATGGTCCTGTTGAACGAGCGTGCATCTTGTCGTCAACAAGGTGATGGAGCTTCATGAAGTAAATTACTCCGACGAAAATTGGGTTAAGGAATGGTTCTCCTGTAAATCCATCGCGAACAATCTGCTTACAGTCTGGGCTCAATCCAGCCTGAACAAGCTTTTCTGCAATCTGCTCCTGACTTGGAGTCTGGAATGCTGGAGAAGAGTACCATTCATTGAGTACCATACCTGCACGACCAAGCTCAGATTCCATGAGCTGTCCGATGTTCATTCGGGAAGGAACACCAAGAGGATTAAGACATACATCAAGTGGAGTACCATCTTCAAGATATGGCATGTCCTCAATTGGAAGAATACGTGCAACAACACCCTTGTTTCCGTGACGACCAGCCATCTTATCTCCAACAACCAGCTTACGCTTGTCTGCGATGATAACCTTGATCTTTTCTTCTACACCTGGAGAAAGTTCATCACCTTCACTTCTCTTGAGGCGTTCAATACCAATTACAACACCCTGAACACCATGTGGAAGCTTGAGAGATGTATCACGAACATCCTTAGCCTTTTCACCGAAGATTGAGTTCAAGAGCTTGAATTCTGGAGTAGTTTCTGTTTCGTTCTTTGGAGTTACCTTTCCAACAAGAATATCTCCTGAGCGAACCTTTGCACCGATGCGAACAATACCTTCTGCATCGAGGTTATCCATCTTCTTTTCTGCAATGTTTGGAACATCACGTGTGATACGGTCCGGACCAAGCTTTGATTCACGGATTTCTGTTTCAAATTCGTGGATATGAATAGAAGTGTACATGTCTTCCTTAACAACGCGCTGTGAAATAAGTACGGCGTCTTCGTAGTTGTATCCATTCCAAGGAACGAATCCAACGAGAATATTGCGACCAAGCGCAAGCTCACCATTGAATGTTGCTGAACCGTCTGCAATTACATCGCCTGCCTTAACCTTTTCACCAACCTGAACTGTCGGGCGCTGATGACATACTGTATCTGAGTTTGTCTTCTGGTACTTGAGAAGTGGATAAGAATCAACTTCATTCTTCTTTCCATCTTCCGGCTTAATCTTAATCAGATCACTTTCAACCCATACAACTTCACCGGATCTCTTAGCCTTTGTAAGAACACCTGAATCGTATGCTGTCTTCTGTTCCATACCAGTACCAACATGTGGCGGCTCTGGGAACAGGAGAGGAACTGCCTGACGCTGCATGTTACAACCCATCAAGGCACGGTTAGCATCGTCGTGTTCAAGGAATGGAACGAGAGAAGCTGAAACTGAAATAACCTGACGTGGAGAAACGTCCATGTACTGAATGTCATTTGGAGAACAGCTTGTGTAGTTTCCACGGCAGCGTGAAGAAACCAGATCAGTTGGGAACGATCCATCCTTCTTCATGCCTTCTGTAACCTGTCCAATTCTGTACTTGTCTTCTGTCATTGGATCAAGATATTCAACTTCATTTGTTACCTTGCCATTTACAACCTTGCGATATGGTTCTTCAAGGAATCCGTAGTCATTAACACGAGTGAAGATAGCAAGAGAAACGATCAAACCGATATTTGGTCCTTCAGGAGTTTCAATAGGACACATGCGTCCGTAGTGAGTATAGTGTACGTCACGAACTTCAAATCCTGCGCGGTCACGTGAAAGTCCACCTGGACCGAGAGCATTGAGACGGCGCTTGTGAGTAAGTTCTGCAAGTGGGTTACACTGATCCATGAACTGTGAAAGCTGGCTTGATGCAAAGAATTCACGGGTTGCAGAAAGGATTGGTTTGATTGAAATAAGATCCTGTGGCTTCAAAGTCTCAGTTTCTTTGATATTCATTCTGTCCTTGGCAATGCGTTCCATGCGGGCAAAAGCAGTCTTGAAAGCATTTGTCAAAAGTTCACCTACTGAACGAACACGGCGGTTTCCAAGGTGGTCAATATCATCAAGCATCTTAGGGTCAATATATACCTCAATAAGATGCTTCATTGTGCAGATGATATCATCCTTGATAAGTGTCTGTTCATCAGTTGGATTTGCATAATCAAATTTCTTGTTAAGCTTGTAGCGACCAACACGACCAAGGTCATAGCGGCGGAGTGTGAAGAACATAGATGTAAGATCACGTTCAGCAGCTTCAAATGAAATAGGCTCACCAGGCATGAGAACATCGTAAACCTTGCTCAAGCACTGGAACTTTGTTGGCTCGTCAGCGTTTTCTGATCCGTCCTTAGAGAAGATGATTTCTTCACGTTCAAAACAGTTAACGATCATTTCGCTGTCAAGAGATGTATTCTTTCCGTTTTCTTCTGCAACAAACTTAATGATAGTGATTTCCTTGATTCCATTAGAAACCAGGTCATCAAGATCATGTGGATGCAACTTGTCGCCGGCACGGAAAAGCTTCTTTTCTTCATCAGAATCATCAGCCTTAACCATAACAGCTCTTGCAAGAACTGAACCTGCAAGTTTTTCGCGCTTTGCTGCATCTGTAGGAATCTTTACTGTCTCTGACTTATAGAAACAGTCAATGATCTCCTCACGAGTTGAATAGCCCATAGCACGAAGGAAAATTGTACCGAGGATCTTCTTTCTACGGTCAATCTTTGCAAAAATGAGTTCCTTTTTCTGGTCAATTTCAAATTCAAGCCATGATCCGCGATAAGGGATGATGCGGCTTGAGTACACGTCCTTTTCGTGCTGGAAAATAACACCAGGCGAACGGTGAATCTGAGAAACAACAACGCGTTCTGCACCATTAATGATGAATGTTCCGCGTTCTGTCATGAGTGGAATATCGCCCATGAAGATTTCTCTCTGGATGATGGAACCAATTTCTTTTGAAACAAGGCTGATGCATGCTTTCAAAGGAACAGCATAGGAAACACCCTTCTTCTTGCATTCGTTCTCATCAAATTTGATGTTTTCATAATCAAGAGTATAGTGATCAAATTCAAGAACCAAATCACCATTCTGGCTTTCAATCGGGAATACAGAATGGAATACTTCCTGAAGTCCCTGTTCCAACAATGGCTCATTATTGTCGATTCTTTTTTTCTGGATAAATTCTTCGAATGAAGAAAGCTGAATGTCTACAAGGTCAGGAATATCCATGAAATCCTGAATATCCTTACCAATGTACTGGCGAACAATTTTCTTGCTCTTTGCGAACATTAATTTCCTCTTTTAAGGTGGGGAGGTACACACGAACCGCTACAAGAGAAAACTTCCCTCAGCACGAGAACTTGTGTCCAGCTAGCTTATGCTAACAAAAAAACAAATGACTCATTCATTTATTTTTTTCTTTGCACAAGTTATGACGACAATAGCTTCAGAAGAAAAGGTAATTTTCCCCCTGAAGCTTTGAGCAAAATATATGCTATTTAGCCGGCAGAAGATCTTGCGAAACTCCTGCCTGAACCAGTTGGTTTATGACACCTCCAAAAACACCAGGTTTTCAGAGGATGCATAATTACTTCTTTGAAGCCTTTCCACCAGCTGCTTCGATGTCAGCGATCATCTTGTCTGCATCAGCCTTAGATACGCCTTCCTTGAGTGGCTTTGGAGCGCCTTCAACAAGAGCCTTTGCTTCACCAAGTCCGAGACCTGTGATTGCACGAACAGCCTTGATAACAGCAATCTTCTTGTCTGCTGCAACAGATTCAAGAGTAACTGTGAATTCTGTCTGTTCTTCTGCTGCACCTGCTGCTGCACCTGCTGCTGGACCTGCTGCAACTGCTACTGCTGCAGTAACTCCAAACTTTTCTTCCATTGCCTTTACGAGGTCAGCTGCCTGCTGAACTGTCATAGCTGCGATTGCTTCGAGAATTTCGTCATTTGAAAGTGCCATAATTGTCTTCCTTTTTTTTGTCATTTCTGACATTTAGTTATGCTGCGGAAAAAGACATACATCTTTCGAACCCGCATACATTTATTGTCTGCAGATAGTAATCAGCACAATGAAGCCTAACTGCAGTTTCCCAGATTCCATCATGTGGATCTGAAAATATAATTTTTTTCTGCTGATTATTCAGCTGCTGGAGCTGGTGCTTCTGCTGCTGGTGCAGCTGCTGCAGGGCCTTCTTTTTCAAGCTTATCAACATAAGCCTGCAATGTAGCAGCAAGTTTCTGTGCTGGTCCATTGATAGCAGACATAAGCATAGCGATGAGCTGCTTCTTTCCTGGCAACTTTGAAAGTGCTTCGATCTTTGCAGCATCATAAAGCTCATTGTCTACCCATGCACCCTTTACAGAAAGAGCTGGAGCATCCTTAATGAAGTCAAACAAAATCTTTGCTGACTCATTTGCATCTTCCCCTACCATTGCAATAGCAGTTGGTCCAGAAAGATACTGTGCTACTTCCTTGTTGTTCATTTCTTCGAAAGCTACACGAGCAAAGTTATTCTTGATAACCTTGAGCTGTGAATCCTTTTCGCGAAGTGAACCACGGAGCTTTGTAATCTGTTCTACAGTAAGTCCACGGTAATCAACAAAAATGAAATTGTTGTATTCACCAAGAACCTTCTTTGCTTCTTCAATAGCAGCTGTTTTAGCTGGCTGGAGTTTCTTTGCTTTGATAGCCATTATTCATCTCCTTCCTTGAAGTTAACCCAAACGCCAGGTCCCATAGATGAGCTAAGGGAAATTGAGCGAATGAATCCTGCCTTTGCATCTGCTGGCTTCTTGCGATTAAGTTCTGAAAGGAATGCATTTACGTTTTCTGCAGTGTCCTTAACATCCATTGATACCTTTCCTACTGGAATGTGGATAACACCTGTCTTATCTGCACGATATTCTGTACGTCCCTTCTTGAGTTCAGCAACAGCTTCTGCAATGTTTGGTGTAACAGTTCCAGTCTTTGGGTTAGGCATAAGACCCTTGCGTCCCAAAACCATACCGAGACGACCTACGTCCTTCATCATGTCTGGTGTTGCAACTGCAACGTCGAAATCAAGCCAACCACCCTTTACCTTGTCGAGGTATTCTGTACCTGCATAAGTAGCACCTGCTGCGAGAGCTTCCTGAACGCGATCATCCTTACAGAATACGAGAACGCGTTTTTCACCCTTGAACTGGTGTGGGAAAACCAAAGTATCACGTACTGTCTGGTTTTTCTCAAGTTTGAGTGTGATTGAAAGTTCTACTGTTTCGTCAAACTTAACGTAGTGAAGATCCTTTACGAGCTGACAAGCTTCTGAAACAGAATACTGTTTTGTTGCATCATATTTTGCAAGTGATGCGCGGTAATTCTTTCCGTGTTTCATGATTAAGCCTCCACCTCGATGCCCATACTGCGAGCAGTACCAGCAATAATTTTCTTTGCAGCTTCAATGTCGTTTGCGTTGAGATCAGGAAGTTTCTGCTTAGCAATATCTTCAAGAGCCTGCTTAGAAATCTTTCCAACCTTGTCGCGGAGTGGATTTCCAGAACCCTTCTGTACGCCGGCAGCCTTCTTTACGAGAACTGCAGCAGGAGGTGTCTTGAGGATGAATGTGTAAGACTTATCCTGATAAACAGTGATAACTACAGGGATGATAAGTCCCTTTTCCATGTTCTTTGTGCGATCATTGAATTCCTGTACGAACTTAGGTGCAGCAACTCCATGAGGTCCAAGAGCTGGTCCAATAGGTGGAGCTGGTGTTGCAGCGCCGGCTGGGCACTGAAGTTTGATGACAGCTGTAACCTTTTTTGTGGCCATATTGTATCTCCTTAAATTGGTGTGGGTACTGTACTTGAATTCCAGAACCCTAGCGGAATGCCTATGTCCAACGGACCTGCACTCCTCCCAAAATATTAAGATAAAGGTTAAAAAACCTATAATCTTTCAAAGAACGAGCAAGAGATGCTCTTTATACAACAAAAGCCCGCATCAGTGTGCGAGCTTAAATATTATACCTTTTCAACCTGCAGAACATCAACCTCAACTGGTGTTGCACGTCCAAAGATCTGAACATTAACACGCAGCTTGTTCTTTTCTGCATTTACTTCCTCAACAACACCTGTGAATGTTGAGAATGGTCCGTCAGTAATCTTAACGTTGTCACCAACCTCGTAATTCTGCTTAATGCGAACCTGTTTTTCACCCTTGAGCTCACCAGCCATCTGAAGCATGTGCTTTGCTTCTTCTGATGAAATAGGGTGCGGTTTTTCTGAAGGCTTTGTTCCTACAAAACCATTAACACCCTGAATGCGTCTGATTGAAGAACAAACATCCTTCCAGCCAAGCTGTGGGAGATCCATCTCAATCATAAGGTAGCTTGGCAAAAGCAGATTGTTTCTTACACGTTTCTTGCTGTCACGAACTTCCACAACTTCCTCTGTAGGAAGCTTTACGCTTGTAACAACATTTCCGTCAAGCTTTCCTTCCTCAATCATGGAATTCAAAGTACGGAAAATTTTCTGTTCGTAACCTGTGTATGTTTGAAGAATATACCAGCTTCTTGACATTGAATACCTCCGCCCTAGAAAATTACGCGAAGGCCTTCTGTAAACAGCCAGTCAAAAAGGCCGAGAACTGCAGCCATGACAATTGTTGAGATGAAAACAACTTTTGTAGAAGACAATACATCAGAACGTGTTGGCCATGTTACCTTCTTGAGTTCTCCTACACATTCTCTAAAAAACTGAAAGATCTTGCTCATTATTTTCACCCTTTGGTTAAAAATTATCAGGCCAGGCAGGACTCGAACCCGCGACAACCGGTTTTGGAGACCGGGACTCTACCAACTGAGCTACTGACCTAAATATATTCAAGGCCCCGAAAGACCTGATATACCTGGATTATGAAAGCTTATTTAGCCTTGCATTCCTTGTGCAAGAGTTCCTTGCGGCAGAAAGGACAATACTTATTCTTCTCGAGCTTTCCTGTAATGTTCTTGCGGTTTTTGTATGTTGTGTAATTCTTGCGCTTGCATTCTGTACACTGCAATGCGATAATTTCTACGGCTGTCTTCTTCTTTGCCATGGTATTACTCCTTAGATATTTTCTTAAAGCTCTCAAGCGGAATCGGACCGCTGACCTCATCGTTACCAACGATGTGCTCTACCGACTGAGCTATAAGAGCAAGAGGGTATAATATCCCCTTGAAAATTCAATGTGTTTTGGAAATATATATTAATAAAAAAAAACTGTCAATATGAATTCAGTGAATTCAGACAAAGATTAATATATTTTTTCCTGCACATCTGGATTTTCAGCTATTTAATTGTACAAAGTCGTGCCTGCAGGAACAGATTTTGTTACCCAGGTATTTCCACCAATAACTGACCCCCTGCCAATAACAGTCTCTCCACCAAGAATTGTGGCATTTGCGTAAATAGTCACATCATCTTCAATCGTTGGATGACGCTTCTTGTCCATGAGTTCTTTTTTTACACTAAGAGCACCCAGGGTTACACCCTGATAAATCTTCACATTATTTCCTATAATGCAGCTTTCACCAATTACAACACCCGTTCCATGGTCAATAAAAAAGCTTTCACCAATCCTTGCGCCCGGGTTAATATCAATTCCAGTTTTTGAATGGGCATACTCACTCATAATGCGGGGAATAACCGGGACTCCGTTTCTGCACAGAAAGTGAGCAAGACGATATATTGTAATGGCTTCAAGCCCCGGATAGGAAACGATTACCTCTTCGCTTGATTTTGCAGCCGGATCCCCAAGATATGCAGCCTGAACATCCAGGCCAATCTTTCTGCGGATTTCCGGGATTTCCTCGATCAAGGCAAGTGCTGTCTTTTCTGCAAGGGCAAAACAATGGGAATTCTCGATTTTTTCTCCCTTTTTGATGTAATAGAGGGCTTTTTGAATTTCACGGGTAAGCATTGCAACTATTCTATTTACCCGCTCACCGGTAATGAACCTTAAAGTCTGGGAATCAATATATTCAGCAACCGTATATCCGGGAAAAATCAGGCAGCATAAATCCTTAAGCACGGAAATAACATTCTGCTGATTTGGAAAATTTACAGCTTCCTCGAGATTGATTCCGCCGTATTTTTCGTAAGAATCCAAAATTTTATCCACTGCACTGTCGATCTTATTCATGAACGCCCCCGGGAAACAAAGAATGATGTTTTATCCGTCGTTTCCTTATTGAAAATATACGTTTATAAAACCCTACTGTCAATTAGGAAAAATCATGTATCATTTTGACGCAATTAAATTGAGTTATTTTGACCCATTTTGACCCATTCTGGATCATTGAATACCTGCTGAATGAATCATCTGATTTTTTGAGTATAAAAAAAACTGCAAAAGCATTGAATTTCCGGCATTTTGAAAAAAATTTTTATTTTTATTGAATCTTGGCACACTTTATGCACTATGTATTAGTGAGACACAGTAAGTGCCTATATAAAAAAATCAATACCTTTAGGAGGGTACATTTATGAACGATCTTTCACTTTTGGACACATTCTTTGGAAACGCACCGGCATTCTACGGAAACTCAGCAAATCGCCTTCCATGCGTTGATGTAATTGAAACAAAGGACACATACGAATTTTCCATGGAACTTCCTGGAAGATGCGAAAAAGACGTTGAAATCAGCCTGAAAGAAGACGTCCTCACAATTGCTTCAATCAAGGGTGAAGAAGAAAACAAGAAGACTGACGGCAACTATCTGATCAAAGAACGCAAGTTCAACGAATTCAAGCGCACATTCAGTCTTCCAAAAGACATTGATACCGAAAAAGTTTCTGCCTGCTTCAAGAACGGAATCCTTTCTATCTCAATCGGAAAGAAACCTCAGGCTGCAGAAAAGAAAATTGCAATCAAAATAGCATAAAGCTACTGATTCTAAAGGGTTGTCGGCAAAACGTTCCTGAGATCAAGTACTCCATCAACGAGTCGTGCATCATAGAAACGGTCCTTGTAGGCAACCCTTATTTTTTCAAGGAATTCAACTCCATGTTTGGCACGAACCACAGCCTTTTCCAGAGTTCCATTCTTCCAGTCAATGTCAATCAGGAGATTACCCCTGAGACGTATGTTTTCAAGGCGCCCAGATTCAAATCCGATGCATGGCTTTTCCAGCAAATGAACAACAAGGGTTTCTTTCTCAACTGTACTGTACACCACACCTGAAGTCATTGCATTGAGCCTTGAGAAGAAATTTTCATCAGCCGACCCCGAATCAAAATCATCAGGCAAATTATATATTACCTTTGAAAGCAATGCACTCAGTTCAACTGACAAATCCTTAAACTCATTCATTCCAAGATATCTCATGGCCTTAATTGTATTCCTTATGAGAACTGCAACATTTCGGGACTGAACATCAGAAAAGGCACTTAAATAAACGCCGGCACTTTGCTCATTCTGGGAATAACCTGGGCTCACAACAAGTTTTTTCATGTCTTCTGCGCCAATCAGATAATCTTCAAAAAAGCGTGAGGCATGCTTAAGAAACCTGAAATGTTTTCTCAGATATTTTTTTGAAAGAGTGTACTCATAACTGTCCAATATGACTTTTGAAAGATATGCAGCTCCCGTAGGATCATAAGAAAATCTCAGGTCTTTTCCGTCTGCAACAGTATCACCCCAGATATCAGTTGACGAATGAACAACTGAACCACTGCATGAATACATTCGTTCAGCAGTAAGCCTTCCATGCCTGAAACAATTTTTTATGAGAGCATTCCAGGATGCATAGCTTTTTTCAAGGCCATATATTTCACCCATTGGCAGGGGCAGATACTTTTCATCAAGAACATATTTCTGTGATCTTGAGCCACACTTACTTGAGCACCAGATTCCATTTGCAAGTGCCGGGACAGATTTTTTTCCTGTGACTGATGATATAAGACAATATCTGTCGTAGTTCCATTGTGTGATTTCGGGAGTTTCTTCACCATAAGGATTTGAAATTGAACACTGCCTGAAATGAGAACTGAAATCTGACGAATGCATGTATTTCAGATTTTCATAGGAAGTTCCCATGGCAAAACAGATTTTCTTGAGAGCAATGTCACTGCATTTTGCCGCATAGTGAAGCGGACGCTTTCCCGTATTGCCCATACGTCTTCGATAATGACCAAGCCTATAAGCCGATTCCACATCAACGTAAATCGTAACATCATCTGAATTCTCAACAATAAGATTGTCACCCCTGACGGAAACATTTCCGCCGGAAGAAATGGCAGTAACCATGACTGCATAAGGGATTCCCTCATCATTGAGCATAACGAGAGTGTCATCATACAAAGTTTCTTTTTTAGAACTTGAGCCTTCAATTCTAAGCCTGAAAAAAATGCTTTTTGGAATAGAGGCACTGATATGGATAACAAGAACATCTGCATGGGCCGAAACAAAACTTTCATAAGTGTAGGCAATGCTGGAACCTGAGTTGTCATTGGAAAAGTCAGCATTGTTTGCCATGGTCGATTCAACAGAAAAACTTGAAGTGCATATGCCTGTTTCCAGATCCAGTTCCCGCTTGTATGAATAGGCCTTGTCAAAAACTTCTGAACGCTTCATTGATGGCCCGGATGCACCAAGATGTTCCGCATCATAAAAATCAATATGAAGTTCACCGGCAGAACAATAATGAGACTGATTTTCCGGAAGTCCTGTCAATGAATCAAAAACACATTCCTGAGCCTCAAAAAGCCTGTTCTGCTGGATTAATTCTCTTGTACGGTCAATACCTTCCGTTGCAGAAAGATTGTTTCGGTCAATATACTGCCCTGACCAGACAGATTCTTCATTGAGCTGAAATACCTCATGAGATGGATTGCCAAACACCCTGGCACCTAAACGTCCGTTTCCAAGAGGAAATGATTCCTCGTAATTTTCAGCAGGTTTCTTGTGACAAATAATGTTCATAGCTTGATTCTACCTCAATACGAAGGAAATGTCACTTAAACTAAAACGAGAATATCCCCTCAGGAACAGAACAATGATTTAACTACCAGCCATCATCGCTACACATGAAAGCCGTTAAGGAAACCATCATTCTCTCTTGCGAGTGTTTTCCCATCCGAACCTTCCTTTCCGAACTTTTACAGGATGACTTTTTTTTTCGTCCGTAAGGGAAATTTCCTTTTTTTTATGTTCACATAATTTTGTTTCTATGATAATGTTTAGAAAATGTGATTCCCAGGTGGCATCACAAAACATATAGGAGTTTAAATGTTGAAAGGTCGGCATCTTATTGAACCAGGTGATTTAAGCATTAGTGAAGTTGATGAAATTTGCAAGCTTGCAGAACAAATTTTAGTTGATCCAAATTCGTTTCAGGATGTGTGTCGTGGGAAAATTCTTGCGACACTTTTTTTTGAGCCTAGTACCAGAACACGACTTTCCTTTGAAGCTGCAATGCTTCACTTGGGCGGTACAGTTGAAGGATTTGCAGATGCCAGCTACACATCATCCACAAAAGGTGAAACACTTGCCGACACAATCAGGGTTGTAAGTTCTTATGTTGATGTAATTGCAATGCGCTCACCTAAAGAAGGAGCAGCACTTCTGGCATCAAAATATTCGCCGGTTCCAGTTATAAATGCCGGTGATGGAGGACATTCCCACCCAACACAAACACTTACTGACCTTGTAACAATCCGAGCACTCCAGGGCGGATTTGAAGGCCACACAATTGGATTCTGCGGAGACTTAAAGTTTGGACGCACAGTTCACTCACTCACACAGGCAATGAGCCGCTACAAGAACAACAAGTTTGTATTCATCAGTCCGGAAGAACTTCAGGTTCCTTCATACATCACGGAAGATCTTTTGAAGCCTGCAGGAATTCAGTTCACTACTGCAGAAAGAATGGAAGACGTAATAGGAGACCTGGACATTCTGTACATGACTCGCGTTCAGAAGGAAAGATTCTTCAACGAGCAGGATTACATCAGGCTCAAGGATTCATACATTCTCAACAAGGAAAAAATGAAGCTTGCCAAGAAAGACATGATTGTACTTCACCCGCTTCCACGCGTTAACGAAATTGCACCGGAAGTAGATGACGATCCACGAGCAGCATATTTCAAGCAGGTTAAGTATGGTATGTATGCACGCATGGCACTCATTGCAAAACTCACAGGAGCCCTCTAATGATTAACATAGCAGAAATTAAAAACGGACTTGTAATTGATCACATTCAGTCTGGGTTGGGATGGAAAGTTTTCAAGTGGCTTGGACTTGATACCGTTGAATTCAGCACTGCACTCATAATGAATGCAAACTCAAAGAAATCGGGAAAAAAGGACATTATCAAAATTGACAACATTATCAATATTGACTACGGCATTCTTGGTTTCATTGATTCAAACATTACAGTAAATGTAATTCAGGATTCCAAGATTGTCAGAAAAATCAAGATGGAACTTCCGGAAAAAGTTGAAGACGTAATTGAATGCAAGAATCCACGCTGCATTACAATCACCGAGCACTACGTTCCGCAGGAATTCAAGCTCACAAACAGAGAAAAGAAGGAATACCGTTGCGTGTACTGCGATGCACTTTACAAGAACGGATCCCATTCTTTCTAAGTTCTGTCCAGCTTTACTTTATTGAACCCAGGAGGTTTCTGAAATCCTCAGTCACCTGGGTTTCTATTTTCTTTTCAATTGCCCGGTAAGTCCTTGTAAGAACATCGGAACTATCAACAGAACTTGCCCTGCCCTTAATTGAAACAGGCATCATTTCCTTTCCCGAAGCAGTATCCCTGAGATAACCTTCCAGAGTATAGTTAACCTGAAAAGTTTTCTTGTCCTTTGTGTCACGAGGAAGAAGTATGCATGTTGCCTCAAGACAATAGCGTTCATTCTTGTTATCTGAAGTATTGAATCCCACATCAGAAATCATCTTGCAAAATGCAGGACGAATAACATTCATTGGATCATTTACAACAGAAACATACACCGGAATCTGAGAAGCAACGGAAAGAAGTTCCTTTTTCACAGAAAGAGATGAAGTTAATGATTTTCTGAGTGAATCAGCTTCCTTTGAATCAAGCACATCAAGTTTTTTCAAAAGCTTTTCGTCATACACGGCAGTTTCATGGGCAAGAGAAAGCCTGGAATAATTTTCCATTGATTTTTTTTCGGAAACTTTCATTGCAAGAATTTTTTTGATTTCAGGTTCATTTTTATTTATTTCTGAAATGATTGCAGTTCTGGCACTCTCGCGGTTCATTACAGCAATTGCATAGTATGTTTTTCCGTCCTTGCAGGTATCCTTGATTTCAACACCAACCAGATCCTCTGCATTTACTTTCTGAACAACATCCCTCTCAATCCCTGAAGCCTCAGCAGTAACAACAGAACCATCTGCTCTTGCCTGGACCATTCGTGAAGTTGATTTTGTTTCTGAACTTATGTCACGGCCAAAAACAGCTGCAAGTTTTTCAATGGCATTTACTTCAGCCTGATTTTTTGTCCTTCCCTCTCCAACTGCAGTAATGTAGTTTTTTTCCGGGAATGATTCTGAAGGCTTTTCAACCCAGGATGGAATCTTCTGTGCAAAAACACCGGTACAACAAACAAGAATTGAAATAATTATAAACAGATTTTTTTTCATTTTAATTTTCCATGCAATACAAAAACCAGAAAACAAAAAATCCGGGAAACATTGCTCCCCGGACTCTGCTGACACTGTAAAGTTTCCTAGAACTTTACCTTCTGGTTCTTGATGAGTTTTCTGATTGATGTGTCCTGACCTTGCCAGACAATTCTGTTTGTCTCAATATCAATAAGAGTGACCGTTACATCGTATGTTCTTGCAGTGTACTTTCCATCCTTCTGAACGATAGTCTTCACAGATCCCTGAAGCATGAAATCGGCACCCTGTTCATTGTCAATTTCCTTTGCAGTTTCAATGCTTGAATGATCAGCCTGATCTGCCTTTTCATCACGAAGTTCATCGCGCTCATCTTTGGATGCAACAAATTCAAGAACTCCTGAATTCAGAATTTCTGTCTGAAGTCTTTTTGCAACAATTGAAGTATCGATTCTCTCGCTGCTTTCATTCTTGATTTTTCCAATGATAACAACTGGAGCCCTTCCGTTCTTTTTTTCAAACTTTGCCACGCGTGGACTTTCAATACAATCTTCAATAAGAGTAGAACAAACTGTCTTTACATCTGTGTCGTTCCAATATCCATCAACATCAAGGCTTTTCTTTTCATTAACACGCTGAACCTTTGTCTTTGCAGATACTGAAAGTGCAACAAGAACTGATGCAAGAATAAGTATTATTTTCTTTGTCATATAACTCCCTAAAAAAACAAAAGAGGCTGTCCATCACAGAACGGCCCTTGATTAGTTTATTATTTTATTAAAATGTGAATTCTTCCTCGTTTGAAACAGGCACAGTCTGGCCAATTGACTTTGCAAGTGCTGCTGTAAGAATCTGACGGAGAACAGGATCCTGATCTGCGTATGTCTTTGAGTTCTTCATTGCATTATCAACCTGCTTTTCATAGAGATCTTCCTTAACTGCCCAAACAGAATAATAAATGTATGAAATAATATAGTCTGATTCTGTCTTAGCCTTCTTGAGTCCTGGTCTTACCTGACGTGTCTGAACCCAGAAAGAAGCCTTGCGATCCATACCAGTAATAGTACAGTTTGAAAGTGCTGTTGTGATGGCCTTTATGCTTTTCTTCTGTTCGTCTGTTACTGAACTGTATTCTGCACTTGCTTCTGCAGCTGTGGCAATTGATGTTGAAACAGATCCTGCAATACGGCGCATGAGTTCTGTTTCATCTGTCCATGCACGAAGAAATTCAAGATCAGTTCCACGATCACTGAAAACCCAAATTTTATAACCATCAAGCTTAAGCTGCTTCTTTACCTTCTCAACGTTTCCGTCTGCAACTTCTTCAACCCAATCAGGAATCTCACGACCTACTTCTGCACCCTGCCAGTTAACACGTTCAATCTTATTTACCTTGTTCTTTGCTGTCTTAGCTGATGATGCAGCCAACACAAGAGCAGTCATTGCAAAAACTGCAAATACCTTTTTTGATGCTTTCATTTTTTTCTCCTAATAAAACCCCGTATTAGCGGTAACTCAAGAAAGCGATAAACCTGCAGAATAAAAGCAACGCTTACATAACTGCATGTGATTAAAATACACAGGGATATTTTTCACGCCTTCTATATTTTTTCTTACCATATCTGTAACAAATACAGCAAATTAATGTTACAAACAATATTGTAAAAATTCAATAACCCCTACTTTCCTTCATCAACAGGAACAGCACGACACCCCATGCTTTCTACAAGAACAGGCTTTCCCTTTTTAACAACCACATTATCAATTCTGTCAATTCTTCCATCAGAATACTTTACTTCAACCTGATAAACTCCAGGCTCGCAGGTAAATCCGGCACAATAAGCCTTTGATGGAAATGCAACGCACTGTCTTACATCAGCAATTTCCTTTAAATCTATGGCATTCAGGGCTGGGATTGAAGCAACTTCTGCAAGTGCTGCTGCCAGTTCACTTCTGCTTTTTGCAGCTTCAACAATGGCATACGAAGAAAGATAGGCAGTGATTTTTGTGATTGTTGATCTTGTAATGCTTCTTCGAGCAGCCTTTCGTGCCTTGACTGCAACATCATTCTCACAATCCATGTCAAAGTCTTCCAGCAAAACCGGAATTTCTGACCTTACGCCATCCTTTGAAATCAGCGTTACATTGGAAACCGTCACATTTGATTGAATGGAATTCCTGTCAAAAACGGGCCAGTCATATTTCAGGAAAACTGGAAATCCACCAAAGGGAATGTATGTGTTTATGTATAATCCCTGATTCGGGTTAATTGCAATTTTCTTGGGATCAAAATCAATTGAATTAATAATCGGTCTACCTTCAGAATCAACTCCAGGAATACTGTGCCTTTGTGCAATGCTTCCAGTAAGTGCAAGAACCTCAACCCTGCCTTTATTGCCCTTAAGGTCTGCTGATTCACAAGAAACCTGGGGAGCAACAGTCTTAAGCTCGCGAACAATAAAATCATCAACATAGCTTCCGTTTTGAGCAGCAAGAACAATCTGCAGATAATCAGCAAAAGGGGAGGTCTTGTACAGATTTTTTTCAGTTGGCTTTGGAGGCAAAAACTCATCTGGATTAACCCTGGCATTCATTTTTGAAAGACTGTCTACAACATCCTTTTCATCCTTTGCACTGGAATCGTCCCTCAAAGCAATTTCACCATACTTAGCAGCATATTCCCTCTGCTTGTCACCGACTCTGTTTACACGAGAAAGTGCAGACTCAACATCACCCATGTTGTAATAGTTTAAGGCATTGAATGCATCAACCAGAAGATACTCATAAATATTTCCAGTATATGATGAAATATTCTCGTTTAATGTTGCAGAGGCAAAAGACGCCATAATTGATTTTGTAAACGCATCATCAATAGCAGTTGTTGTGGATTCCATTTTTTCAGATGCCATCAAATATTCGCCTAAAAAATGAAGCAGCATGCCCCGGTCAAGCTCAAGGGCAATATCAGGCTTTTTGACACTTTCCAGCATGAACAATGCATTTTCAAAATCACCGGAACCAACAGCAGACCTGTAGGCAACATCATTGAATTTGACTTTCTTTGCCTTTTCAAGTTTCTTTTTTTTCTCTGCCTTAAGACGTTCTTCTTCTTTTTTTATTCTGGCTTCTTCCCTGGCTTTTTCCTTAGCTTCCTTTTGAAGACGGATTTTTTCTTCCTTTTGCCTTTTCTTTTCAAGCTTTTCCTGTTCAAGCCGTTCCTTTTTCAGCTGCTTTTCCGACTTATTATTTTCCGCTGAAACTGAAGGAACAACCTGCTCATTTTGTACCTGTGCAGTATCAGCCTGATTTTCCGACTCCTGTGAAAAAAAAGGCATCAGAATCACCTGAGAAATAACAAGGGTCATCAAAATTTTTTTCAAAACAATATCTCCATATTTAAGGGCATCTCAAAAATTAAATTATCACAGACACCGCTTTTAGTTATTATGAAATAAATATAGATTAATTGTTTTTACATGACAAGCAAAACTGATTTTTCAATTGATTTTTTTTCCTGATGTTTTTAATCTAAGCTTATGAAAGACTTACTCTTAATTTACAATGCCCGTTTAATTGACTCAAACATTGACAGAAAGAATTCCGCAATCCTTATTTCTGGATCCAAAATTGCCGGATTCCCGGAAAAAGCTGCTGTGAAGGAAATGCTGGCAGACGACAAGGTTTCAAAATTCAATGCACAAGGCGCAACTGTCATGCCATCATTCATTGACACACATGCTCACTTCCGCGATCCTGGACTCACCCAGAAAGAAGACATTATCACAGGAACCATGGCCGCAGCAGCCGGAGGATACGGAACAGTAGTCCTCATGCCAAATACAAATCCAGTTGTTTCAAGCCAGAAGATGGCAGAAGAAAATAATTGCAAGGCAAAGGAAGCCGGATTCTGCAACGTGATACAATCAGTTTCAATCACAAAAGATTTCGACGGAAAGACAATAGACCACTTGAATTCCCTTAACGCAAAAGTTGTTCCATTGATTACCGAAGACGGAAAGGAAGTCATGGATTCAAGTCTCATGCTCAAGGCCATGGAAATCGCAGCCAAGAAAAAAATCATTGTGTCATGCCATTGTGAAGATCCATTTCTTGCTGCAAGCGCACGTCCTTTGAGACAGGAAGCTCTCAAGTCAATGAAAAGCAATCCGGCAAAGGCAGTCAAACTTCTTCAGGAAGCAGATGAAATTCTTTCCTGCGCAGAAGACACAGCAACTGACAGAAACCTGAGACTTGCAAAAACCGCAGGATGCCACATTCATCTTTGTCATGTAAGCACAGAACACTGCATTAAATCTGCAGAACTTGCAAAAAATGACGGAGTGAATGTTACATACGAAATCACACCACATCACATATATTTTGAAAGCGGAAAGGCTCCTGCAATTTTCAACATTGTAAATCCACCACTGAGAAAAAAAAGTGACAGAGATGCATTGATTAAGGCACTAATTGATTCAAAGGCATGCTGTATTGGAACAGACCATGCACCACACACAATGGAAGACAAGAAAAATGGTGCTCCAGGATTCAGTGGAATTGAAACTGCCTTTGCAGTCTGCAATACAATTTTGTGCAGGGAAAACAAAATGCCTCTCAAACAGCTTTCAGCACTCATGAGCAGAAATCCGGCACAGCTTCTCGGCCTCAAGACAAAAGGACTTTTAGAAGAAGGTTTTGATGCAGATCTTGTTGTCGTTGACACTGAAAAACAGTGGACAGTTTGCGGAGAAGAATTTGCAAGCAAGGGAAAATTCACTCCACTTGAAGGGAAAAAACTTACAGGCCAGGTTATTGCAACATTCCTCAACGGGAAAATTGTATTCCAGGCATAAAATAGGAAAACATAATGAACATAAATCTTTTTCTGCTTTTTTTTCTGATAGGATCTGCAATTGATTTTACCATTAATTCAATTCTTGAATTCATTGACTACAGGCACAGAAAACTTCACGGCAAGGAAATTCCAGAAGAAGTGGCCGGAAGCCTTTCCAATGAAGACATTGAAAAAACCATCAGCTATGAAAACACAAAATTCTTTACCTGGATTCCACACCACATAATTTCTTTTGCCCTTTCGCTGGCCATGGTTCTTTCTGGATTCTACGGATATGTATTTGAAAGAATTTACTCTTTCATTCAGGAACCTCTTCCGGTACTCATCCTGTACTCAGTGATTCTTTCAATTCCTTCTTCAATAATCTCACTGCCCTTTGAACTCTACAACGAGTTTGTTGTTGAGAAGAAATTCGGCTTTTCAACAATGACGTTTCCACAGTGGATTCTTGATCAGATTAAGGGAATTCTTGTCTCAGCAGTAATTGGCGTTCCACTTCTTGCCGCTGCAATTCAAATCATAACAAAAGCCCAGGACTGGTGGTGGCTTATTCTTGGTGGCGTAATGGTCTTGTTCTCGCTGGGAATTTCTTTCATTTACCCGACAATTATTGCACCGCTTTTCAACAAATTCACTCCAGTTGACAACGAGGAAATCAAATCAAGAATTGAAAACCTTTTCACAAAAACCGGATTCAAAAGCTCGGGAATTTTCATTATGGATGCATCAAAACGAAGCAGGCACTCAAATGCCTACTTTACCGGACTTGGAAAAAACAAGCGCATTGTTCTATACGATACACTGGTAAACCAGCTAACTGCAGAAGAAATTGAGGCTGTTCTGGGCCATGAACTTGGACACTGCAAGAAACATCACATAACAAAAAGAATGTGCATTTCAATTCCAATGACCTTTGCGATTCTTTTCATTGCATCAAAATTCATTCATATGAATTCCCTTTACCAGGCCTTCGGATTTACAATTGCAAAAATTCCAGTCTTTGTGCAGTTGATTGGAATCAGTCTTCTTTTTGAAGTTTTCGGTGGGTTCAGAATAATTACAAAACTCATCTCAAACTGGTCAAGCAGAAGGGATGAATTCGAAGCTGACAAATTTTCAAGAGAAACCTGCGGAACACCAGAACCATTAATCAGTTCACTGATCAAGCTGAACAAGGAAAACTCAAGCCAGATAAATGTGGCAAAAATTTATTCCATGTTCAACTACAACCATCCGCCTCTCCTGGAAAGAATCAGGGCACTAAGACTTTCTGGAAAGGAAAATAACTGAAACTATTGCAAACAGAATTGCATAGAAAATTAGTGCCATTGCGATTGCTCCCAAACCGAACAGGCCCACAATGACATAGTTCATGAGACCAAATGTGTAAAGGATGCAGTCGCATGCAAAATATACTACCATTCCAAAAAATGGAATCATGAAAATCCAAGAGAAGCGGAAACTTGTCTTTGGATTTTCAATTCTATAGTTCCAGCCCATTGATGCCGCAAACACAAACAGAATCAGCATGATGAAGGGATATGAAATTCTCTGCAAAAGATTCTGTGTGTAGATTTCTTTTGAAAATCCATATTTAGCCGCATTTGGCAGAAACTTGTTCAAATCCCACAAAGGCATTTTGTCTGCTCCTGAAGAAGCTGCATTGATTCTGTGGAAATCCGTGTAAGGCATTGGAAGAATCATGAATGAAGTTGACATCTCAACCTGTGCAACGGAATTTTCGCTGTAAACCTTTCTGTTCATGTTGACAAGTCCAGTTTTGTCCAGGATAACCTGTGGAAGTCCGGATGGTGCAAAGGAATAGACTGGTTTTGAAACAAGACCTTCTGTGTCACGGTCAACGGAGCGAAGAGTAATCATGGGAATGTACCTCCAGCTTCTTTCTGCACCAAGCAACTTAAGACTGTCATCACTAAAATCAGCAACTGGCTGTGCAACTGCCTTTGCATAGGGAACGGTAAATGAATACTCAAATTTTCCTGCAGCCGAATAGTGAATGCAATTAAAACCTTCAAGATAACGAACAAGTCCCCCTTCCTTCTTGATGTCCATTGCACTGTTGATATAGAAGACATCCTTTGTTCCATCAGGATTGCTCAATGAAAAATAAATCTTGTGGCTGTTTGAAAGTTCAGCCATGTGTTCAGTTTCATCAAAGAAGAAATACTGAGACTCAACATCTTCCTTGGCGAGTGCGAGGAAACGAATAACATCCGGATCAGACATTCCCTTTTCTGTTGCATTCAGTTCGTTGAAAATATAGTAACTCTTGAGACAGTCGCCGCAATGGTAAGCCTTGTATCCTTCGCGCTTTTTCTCGTAATACTTTCTGGCATCTGACATATCATAGGGTATTGGCTCGTTAAGCTGATTCCATGCATGATTTGCACATCTGACAGCCTCATCAAGACTTGTGTTTGTTCCAGAGCAGGCTTCAACGGCAAGCTGTGCCCAATAGTGTGATTCAAACCAGCTTTTTTCTTCGGCACATTTTTTTGATTTTTCAATAAGTTCAAGAATAGTGTAACTGGAATCTGCCTTGTGAAGAGGCCTTTCAATTTTTTCTGCAACAGACTGCTTTCTTGCATACATTTCATTGTCACGGGCAAGATCAAGACAATCATTAATTACCTTGAAAACTGCATTGGCCTTTGGATCCTTTGGAGCAATTTCCACGGCCTTCTTTGCATACTGAAGAGCAAGTGCATAATATTTGTCCTCAGCAAGTTTGTTTGCCGAATCAATTGCCTGGGAAAGTTCATAGGGAGCCTTTTCCTTTGAAGAAATCTTTGTATTTATTTTTGCGTAGAATACTTCCTGATTCAAGGCAAGAATCAAAACCATTATGATGGACGAAACAAAAATAATTCTGTAACGCTCAAACATTCCAGCAGTAAATCTGTCACGGATATTTGATGACTTCTGCTGCCACTGAACTGCACAGGAAACTGCAAAACCGCTGAGCAAAATTGCAGGAAGAATATGCATGAACCATTTGAGTCCTACAAGAGCCTTATAAGTTCTCTCATCCCCTTCAATCAAAATCGGGCAGTTTACCACAAACATTGAAAGTCCAAGACATATTGCCAGGACTAGAATCGTATATACAGAAACTATAATTATTATTTTCTTCATTAAACTTCATCTCCGTAAAGATCTTCATCATCAGAAATGATTTCCCTGTTGTGGAACATTATTCCAGCGAAGACCATGCTGCCAAACCAGACAATATTCACAATAAGAAGAAGTTTGTTTGCCCTTCCCGGAATAAAGCCCATTATGGAGTTGACCTTATCTGATGCAGACTGCAATATAAATCCGTAGGAAACTGCAATGTTAAGGCTAATGATAAATGATGTCAGAAAAAGAATCATGACTGCATTGACAAGACGCCACATTGAAAGCTTTCTTATGTACATGATTGAAACAATTGCCAGCGCAAGAGAACTGAATACAAGCCAGTTTATTACACCGCTGTTTGTATTTGCCACAATAAGTTCAAGGAACAAGGCTGCACCAGTGTAAAGAATTTCTATTCCTATAGGCACAACAACCGCATCCTCAACCAGAGAATCAGAAAATCCGTTTGTGCTTGCATTAAGCTTTATGTTTTCAAAGGTAAACACATTTTTTTCTTCCGGATCATTTGTTATGCAGACTCCATCAGCAACATTCCCAATTGAAACATTGGAATAGTAGAAAACATAATCATCTGAACTGCGGAAAAATCCAGCGGAAATTGGACGGCTTGAGTGACCGGGAATATCAATCATGCTTGAAGCATAAGCGTTAACCACAACTGGAAGGAAGAAAACCCAGACTAGGACAAACACGATGGAATATGCAATTACCGGCGACCAGTATTTTGTCTTGTGCCTGATAAGATAGAAGCACATAAAAAGTGCCGAAAGAGGAAAAACAACCGGAAATGAAATCAGACATCCCTGCATGAAAATCATTGGATGATAGGTTTCAAACCCTTGTCCCGCAACAAGTGTTGTACAAATTGTATAGACTGAATACAAAAGTGCACCCAGCAAAGTTCCACCAACGAGAATGGCAAGGAACAAAAAACACAATTTCATGGAAAAATCAAAATTAGACTTCATAACTCATTGTAATTGTAATAGCAATCATCAAAAATTGCAATTTTTAAGAACAACTATCCCTTCGGACAAAACATATAATAAAGGCTAACAGTCAGTGCAAGTATAAGTCAAAGTTTGACATTATGGAGTTTTTGCATTATATTTTTAAAACTATTGGTAGTTGAAAATGGTATTTCTACAGAGGTGAGATAATATGAATAACAATGATTTAGTACCAGACTTTGATGATGAAAAAGATGACAGCCTTAAGATCACCCTTGAAAAGGCTGATGGTGTAGAAAAGGGACTTTTGATTATTCTCAACGGATACATTGATACATATAATTCTGTATATTTCCAGAAGCAGATTGGAAAGGTTGTTGCAACAGGCTTCGTGAATCTTATTTTCAACTGCTCTAACTTGAACTATGTATCTTCAACAGGTATTGGTTCATTCACATCATTCCTTAAACTCGTAAAGGCAAAAAACGGAGACATCGTTCTCCTGAACATACAGTCAAAGGTTTACGAAGTATTTCAGCTTCTCGGATTCAGCCAGTTCTTCAATATCAAGGAAGGAATCGAAGATGCAATCCAGCACTTCAACGAAGTTCCAGTTGCTGAAGTCTCAGTTTTCCCAAAAATTTTCAGCTGCCCTGTTTGTTCAAGAAAGCTCAAGGCTTCAAAGAGCGGACGTTTCAGATGTTCTGACTGCAAGGCTATTCTTGCAATTGACCAGAAGGGAAGCGTATTCCTTGGGTAAGATTCCAGTCTAAAATTAAATTGACAAGGCATCTTTTGAAGGTGCCTTTTTTTATGTCCATCAGCAAATCAGCAGCACAGGAAACAGGAAAATGAATCTAGACAATATTGTAATCGTCCTTTCAAGACCAGAAGAACCAAGAAACATTGGTGCAGTTTGCAGGGCCATGGCAAACAACAACATTCACACACTCAGAATTGTTGGCAAAAAGGAAAACATCGACATTGAAAAAGTTCACGTACTGGCAATTCACGCAGCATACATATTTGATCAGGCCCAGTTCTACGATTCCATTACGGATGCAGTTTCTGACTGTGTCTATGCAGGCGGAACAACCAGAAGAAGAGGAAAAAAAAGAAAGGGAAAACTTCTTCTTCCAGAGGAATTTGCATCCCTTGCTGCAAAAACAACTTCCGGGACAAAGAAAACTCCAGGTGCCAGGGTTGCCATGGTTTTTGGAAATGAACGGACAGGGCTTGATGACAACGAAATCCTTGAATGTCACATGGGCGTTACAATTCCTTCCAGCGACGAATTCGGTTCCCTAAACTTAAGCCATGCGGTTCAGATTATGTGCTACACATTATTCAGAAACAGCGAGAAAAAAAGCCTTGGTTACATTCCGATTGAATCAAAGAGACTTAAGGAAACCATAAACATAATTGCGGACAGCCTTCAGAAAATCGGATTCTTCAAGCAAGCCGGACGAAAGGACATGGAACTATTCTGGAGAGACATTCTTTCCAGGGCAGCACTCAGCGAAGGTGAAGCTCAGTACCTGGAAAAGACATTCACAAAGGCAGCCGGACTTGCTCAGAAAAACTCAATATCAAAATCATGAATCACATCCCCATCACTATATACAGCTCCACGCTCTATGCAGTTTTTTAGCTGACGGACATTTCCAGGCCAGTTATATTTCATCATCTTCTCAATAGCTTTCTCGGAAACAGTTTTCCCGTACTCCATTGCAAATTCTTGTGCCAGGGTTTTTATGTCCCACTTGTGATCACGAAGGGGAGGAACCTCAATGATAAAAACATTTATTCGATAAAAGAATTCTTTCTTGAGTTTTTCCTCTCCAATCAGATTCTGTATGCTTTCATTTGTTGCAAAGATAAATCGTCCGCGGAATTCATGCTCAGCAAATTCACCGACACGCGAATATTTTCTGTTATCAAGAACTCCATAAAGCTTTACCTGAAGTTCCCTGCTTAGTTCCCCGATTTCATCCAGAAACAAAGTGCCCTCTTCCGTCCCTCCAAGAAGCCCGCTTTTTTCCTCGCATCCAGTATAAGCTCCCCGGACAGTTCCGAATATCTCACTTTCAACCAGATTTGGATTAACCTCTGCAAGATTCTTTTTCTTGAATGGCCTGTTTTTTCTAGATGAATGATCATGAATGAACCTTGCAGTAAAACCCTTGCCGCTTCCAGTTTCTCCAAGAAGAAGAACTGTTGTATCCTTCTCACATGCAAGCCTGACCTTTCTCAGATATTTTTCCCATGAGCTGATCTTTTCTTCGTGAGTTACATCATCGTCTGTCTTTCTTCTTACCTGCAGCGATGAGAGAATAGACATAAGTTCATCAAAGGAAGACACAAAAAAAATTTCACAGCACAGGATATTTCTGAGAGAATTCTGAAGCTCTACAGGAAGAACATGAGAAACAACATAATCAACGGAATACAATTCATTACTGAAAGAATAAAAATCCAGTTCCTTGAGAAAAACAAAATTGAACAGATAATTGAAACGACTTTTACACAGCGAATAGAATTCTTTTGTATTTCCAGTAAATAGGATTCCTGGCTTTTTCAAAAGACTTAGTTGTCTTTATCAAACAATCTTGTGCAAACCAGAAGTATTATATACCACATATATGGAAAAATCAAAAAAAGTTTGAGAGGGTTTCTGAGAATTTCACCCCAAATCTCAAGTCCCTTTTCAAATGTTCTGTCACTGATTCTCTTAACACGCTTGCTGAAAATACCAACAATATCCCTGTAATACAGGAATATACTGGAATTGAACCTGTTACGTCTTGAATATACCCAGCAGTCTTTCTTTCGGATACCATCACTCAAAAGAACAAGGGATGGAGAAGCCTTATACACAGCCTCAATCAAACCATCTTCTGAAGTCTTCTTGTAGAAACCTACATATCGCCCAACAAGCTGAAGCCCCTTAAATGTTGAACGGACATTTTTTTCTGCAGCCATGAGAGCCTTTTTTCTGCCACCAAGAAGATACAGTGTCTTGAACCTGCTTTCCAGAACTGAAAGAATTGAAATTGTGGCATCAAAAGGATTGTATCGGACAGGAATTCTTTTTTTCAGGAATCTGGCACCGAACAAGATGCTTTTTGAAACCGGAATAATCAAATCCGCATTTCTAAGACATTCTGAATACTGACTGTTTCTGCGAGCCTTAAGCAAATCCCAGACATTGAGGAACATAATCTGCTTAACTCCATCCTTTTCCAGAAGCTCAACAATTTTTCCCTCAAGCTCAAGTTTTGGAACTACATCCACAGGAACACCAAGTATACTGATTCTTTCAATCGATCCCATTTTTCCCCACCCTTTTATTCTGATTATTCTGACAGACAACTTCATGCCTGCAAAACAAACAATTAAAATCCCCGGAATTTACAACTCACGAGATTCACCTACTCATTTTCCAACTGGCTTTGCAAGGCCGCAATTCCATACAAAGCTGCAGTCTCACACCTGAGAATATTCGTCTTAAAATGAACCGGCATTATATTATTGCTGCAAAGAAAGTCAATTTCTTCAGGAGAAATTCCACCCTCGGCCCCAACAAAAAGCCCAACATTCTCAAGTTCCTGTGCAGAACAAGAATCCCCAACTGCCTTTTTAAGTGAAACAGTTCTGGAAGTCTGCTCATAAAGAACTATGGCCATTGAATTTTCACGGCACTCATTTTTCCAAAAGTCAACGGCTTCTTCAACAGTCATCACGCCGTGGATGCATGTTTCAACAGGAGAACCGCTTTGCTGCCTGGCTTCAGTTACTATTCTCTGCCAGCGCTCATCCCTGGATCCAGTTTTCTTTACTGCACTCTCAACATTTCCCTTCTGACAAAAAAAACCGGTAACGGGAATAAAATCCGAGACCCCGCATTCAACTGCCTGTCTCAAGATAAGCTCCATCTTAGGAGGCTTGGCCACAAACTGAAACAGGAAAATTTTTTTTCCAGGATTCTGAGAAACTGGAAGTGCCCTGTTTTCTGATTCAGCTAAGCCAGCAATGTCACCTGCAACCTGCAGCGTTATCTTCTTTGCAGCTGAATCAGTCTTGCATACTGTCATTTCCTGAAGGGTTCCGGATGGCAGCCTGACATAAATCATATCGCCTGGTTCAAGACGCAAAACTGATGTCAGATAGTGAAATTTTTTTCCTTCAACAAAGAGAAGTCCATTTTTGTCTGGTTCTGTCTCTGCAATAAACTGTCTCATTTACCTAGCATCAACTGTTTCTGAATCCTTCTTTTCAGGAGGATTATTTGCCTGATCCTTCAGTGTCTGAGTTTTTGCCAGCATTGTCTTAAAAGAAGGATTGTTGATAACCTCAATTGCACCCTTAAGCTGATTGTCATAATCAAGATCATATAATCTTGAAGGCTTTGTCCTGTCAACCTGATTTCTTACAAGCTTGCGGATAATTCTTGAATTGAGCGCGTAAGTCTTTCGGAGAGATTCCGCATAGGCAGAAATCTGAGCTTCTGTCATATCTGGATGATTCTCAACATAGGCAGGAATAACTCCAGAAGCTTCCAGATCCTTCCAGGCTTTTTCTTCTGACTCTGAGAATTCCTCATAAGGAATTTCCTTGTCCGGATAAATTCCAACCTTATCAATATTTACATCAGTCGGTGAATAGTATTTTGCAACAGTAATCTTGAATCCGTCACCGTTGTAAAGACCATTTGGAATCTGAACGCTTCCCTTTCCGTATGTTTTTTCTCCAATCAGGTATGCTTTTTTTGTGTCCTTCAAGGCACCGCTCAAGATTTCACTTGCACTTGCACTTGCCCTGTTTACGAGAACAACAACAGGAATATCCTTTACGACAGTTTCTGATTTTTTTGCATAGTAAACGGAATTTTCATAATCAAGACGGCTCTTTGTCTGAACAATCACACCAGAATCAATGAACTTGTCTGCTATCTTTACTGCACTTGTAAGAAGTCCACCACCATTATTTCTGAGATCAATAATAAGTCCCTTGTACTTTGCAGACTTAAATGAGTCAATTGCTTCCTGAACCCTGTCTGCAGTTTTCTGAGAAAATTCTGAAATACGAATGTATCCGATTCCTGTATTCTCGAGCATTCCATATTTTACTGTTGGATTCTCAATTTTTGCACGGACAAGGACTCTGTCAAATTCAATTGACTTTCTTCTTCTGATTGTTACGGTAACACTTTCGCCTACAGTTCCGCGAAGCATTCCCAAAACCTGTTCCATTGTGATTGTAGAAGTATCAACCCCATCAATCCTGATAATAAGATCCCCGGCCTGAATTCCAGCTCTTGCTCCAGGAGTATCATCAATTGGAGATGCAACTTCAACATAGGCAGGCTTTTCCGGAGTAGATTCATTGGGCTTTGTTATTGAAAGTCCAACACCACCAAATTCTCCGACAGTTGTGTCAGTAAGTCCACGCCATTCAGACTGATCCATGTAAACCGAGTAAGGGTCATTCAGGGCACCAAGCATTCCCTTGAGAGCACCTTCATACAAAACCTGAGGATCAACTTCATCAACATAATTCTGCTGAATAAAGAAATAAAGGGAATTAATTACTTCAAGATATTTTTTCTGCTTTTCCAGAGAAGAATCAGCTGTGAGCGAATTTGACTGGGCAATACACTGAGATGCAGCAATGGCACAAAACAGCAATGCAATAGTTCTGGAAACAAATTTCTTCAGTTTAACCATTTTTTTATTTTAGTTTCTTTTATTTCTATAGTCAAATGCAATTAATTTCTCAAAAAACCAAGATCTGTAAGCCATTCCCTAAGATTCTCATTCCAGTGAGTTTCCTTCATGAACCAGCCATCCTTCATTCCAAAACCATGACCGCCTTTTTCATGCACGGCAAACCTGTGGGGAATATTTTTTTCAGACAATGATTTTTCCAGCCTGACTGAATTCTCAAACATGACAACAGGATCATCCTTACATGCAAGAATATATGTGGGAACCATATTTAAAGGAATATTCAGTTCCATTGAAAATTTCTCACGCATCTTTTCATCATTCCAGGATTTTCCCAAAAGACTCTTCCTGGATTTTTTGTGTGCTATGGGATCCATCATGGAAACAACAGGATAAATTGGCATGATAAAATCCGGACTGACGCTGACATTGCATTCAACACCAAGTTTTTCAAGCTGACTGTCATTTCCCATCACAGCGCCCATAGTAACCAGATGACCACCTGCAGAAAATCCAATGGCACCAACTTTTTCAGGATCAATTCCAAAGAACTCTGCATTTTCCCGGATATACTTTATGGACATCTGAAAATCTTCCAGCATTGCAGGATGATGATTTCCGTTGGCAGCAACACGGTATCTAAGAACAAAGGGAACTGCATTCTGACTAAGGAACCATCGGGCTGTGGCAAATCCTTCATGAGGAAGTCCAAGATGATGGTAGCTCCCACCCGGGCAAATCACAACAGCCATTTTCTTGTAATCAGTTTTTTGAATGACTGATTTTTCAGGAACATACAAAATTGAATCAGTTTCATTCCTCATTGAAGAAACACCTTTCCACAGATACTCCTTCCTGAACCCGTCAAAAACACGGCCATTAATTCCCCAGGCATTCACGAAACATGAAACCAGCAGGCACAAAGCAATCATCCTTTTCATGGAAAACATTATATCCATGCAGCAAGGCAAGATACAAGCCGGACCTTAGGAAACACTTTGAATTAATTGTGAATATTGAATTATTCTGATATTATCTTTCTAGTTCAGGGAATCTTGAAAATCATCATTTAAAATTCCCAATCATTTGAAAGAGAGGAACACATGGGTAGTCCAAAAGTCTGTCTCACACTTACAGCACCTACCATAGAAGAAGACCTGGAGCTTCTGAACAGGTACAGAAACAAAATTGATATTGCAGAACTGAGAGTTGACCATCTTTTGCCGGATGAAAGGCTTCACGTCAGAAAATTTCCGGGACTCGCAGGACTTCCATGCATTCTGACAATCCGCAGACAGATTGATGGCGGCCAGTTTGTTGAAGGAGAGGCTGCAAGAACAATTCTCTTTGCCAGGGCTCTTTCCTTTGCCGAGGAAGACAAGACAAAAAACTTTGAATATGTTGATTTCGAGGAAGACTTTCACATTCCAAGCCTTGAAGACGCTACACTTGCATTTGGAACAAAAATCATCCGAAGCGTTCACGATATGAAAAATCCAATAATCAACATCAACGACAGGCTTGCAAGCCTTAACAAATCAGGATACGAAATTCCAAAGATTGCATTCATGCCTCATTCTCTTGATGACGTTAAGAATCTTTTTGAGCAGGCTTCACTCTTGAAGGACTCAAACCACATTCTCATTGCCATGGGTGCCCTTGGAACTCCAACCAGAATTCTTGGAAGCAAACTGAAGAACTACCTCACATACACTTCAACTCCAGAAACCCTGACAAACACAAAGAACATTGCACACATTGATGTAATAACCCTCAATGACACATACCACATAAAGCAGATTTCAGAAAACACAAAAATATTCGGAATCACCGGATGGCCACTTTCAGGAACATCAAGTCCCACACTTCACAACACAGGATACGAAAAACATGGTCTTGATGCAGTTTACATTCCAATTTGTGCCGAGAAATTCTCTCAGGCCATGGACTTTGCAGAATGCATAGGAGTAAAAGGACTGTCTGTTACGGTTCCACACAAAGAAGAAGTTCTTAATTCAAATGTAGTAATTGATGAAACCGTAGCTGAAATCGGAGCAAGCAACACCCTTGTAAAACATGAAAACGACTGGGTTGCATTCAACACTGACGCCGAAGGATTCCAGAAATCTCTTTTGGAATTCACGGGGCTCAAAAACCTCAAGAGAAAAAAGGTTGCAATCATAGGTGCCGGCGGAGCAGCTAGGGCCATTGCTTATGCAGTGCACAAACTGAAAGGTGATGCCTGTGTTTTCAACAGAACTCTTTCAAAGGCAAAGAAACTTGCTGAGCAGTTCAACTTCAAGTATTCTATTTTGAACCAGGAAGCTGCCGGCATGCTGAAGAAATATTCAGACATCATCATTCAAACCACTTCAAAGGGAATGCATTCAACCGATGAACCAAACCAGGAAAACGATCCATTATTTTTCTATGATTTCTCAGGAAAGGAAATGGTTTTTGATATTATCTACATGCCGGAGACAACACCAATCATGAAGCGTGCAAAAAATGCTGGCTGTAAGGTATGCAATGGTTTTGACATGCTTCGCTATCAGGGATACAAGCAATTTGAATTATATACAGGAGTCGAATACTAAAATGATTACAAAGGACGAACAGAAAGTACTTGCTGCTACAACTGCGGTAGACACTCTCATCAAGGAAGGCAAAATTTTCAGCGGAATGAAAATTGGTCTTGGAACTGGATCAACTGCAATGCCAGCAGTAAAGCGACTTGCAGAAAGAATTGCAGACGGAACACTAAAGGATGTTAAGGCTGTAGTCACAAGCTTCCAGACACAGCTTGCCTGCGAAGGATTTGGAATTCCAGTTTACACATTGAATGACAAGTGCATTGGCGGACATCTTGATCTCTCAATTGATGGTGCTGACGAAATTGACCAGAAAAACAATCTCATTAAGGGAGGCGGAGCTGCACATCTTAGAGAAAAACTTGTCGAATACAATTCATCTTTTCTTGCAATTGTTGCCGACAGCTCAAAAGATGTTCAGTCACTGGGAACAAAATTCCCCCTTCCAGTTGAAGTAATTTCTGATGCAAGAGTTCCCGTAATCAAGGAACTTGAAAAACTTGGAGCATCCTGCGTTCTTCGCGAGGGAGTAAAAAAAGCAGGCCCGGTTATTACAGACAACGGAAACATGATTCTTGACTGCACATGGAAAGCCCCGGTTGACCCAGCCGAAATGGAGGAAAAAATCAACAAGATTACAGGTGTAGTTGAATGCGGATTCTTTACAAAGATTCATCCCGTAGCATTCATTGCAAGAGAAGACGGAACTGTAACAGTAAGGTAAAATCAAGAATGTCCCCATACAGCCAGACAATCATTTAGCAGTGGGGCTATTTTACGAAATCAACAAAAAAAGGCTGTCTTAAAAACCCGAAAGTTGAGTGCACTTCAGGTTAAGGCAGCCTTTTTTGTTTATGGTTCAGATTACTGAATTGTAACCTTGCCCTTTTCTTCGCCCATTACATAAAGAACAACTGTATTTTCCTTTTTAACATCATAAGGAACCGTAACTTTCTTTCCAGGATGGTTGAATGAAAGAATTGTTGTGCTCAATCCATCAAGAGTCTGAACATCAACTCTCATTGGAACAGGATATGGATACTCAGGAACTTCTACTTCAAGGATTCCCTGAATTGATTCTGACTCTGCAGTTGATGGACGTGCTGTAAGTTCAACATCAATTCTTGTGAATGCATCAACAGATCTTTCTGTCTTTGCAACAGATGTAATTGCTCCACCCTCAGCAGCCGAAGCATCCTGCTTAAATGTAAAATCATAAACCAGTTTTGTTTCGTTCATTACTGCAAGAAGCTGCTTTACAGTCATATTCTTGATTTCAGGAACTTCAACAACTTCATTCTTGTCACCGCTTGAAACTACAAACTGAAGTTTAACCGGTTCATACAGTTCTGTTTCTGCAGGAGGATACTGGGCAATAATTGTTCCAGTCTTTGCAGAATCCTTCTTATATACTGGTGCTGACACCTTGAGAACTGAATCTTCTTCACTAAACAGAAGATCAAGTGTTCCCCTTACTTCATCAATATTCTTTCCAACATAATCACCAAGAACAGTAATCATTTCACCACGGCTTACTGTAAGGTCAATACGACGATATGCCTTTACAATTGAACCTGCACGTGGAGACTGTGAAAGAATGGTTCCCTTGTCACCAGGCATTTCTGAATAGTGCATCTGGATTTTTGGATACAGTTCCCTTTCCTGAAGCTCAAGAAGTGCTGCAGTAAGGCTCTTTCCCTGAACATTTGGAACCATAACCTGTTCTTCACCCTGAACTGAAAGGAAGAAAACGATAAGGCATGAAACAACCATGAGAATAAGTGCAATCACATAAACAAAGAAAACTGACTTTCCGCCTTTCTTGAGTGTTTCAAGGCGTTCCTTTGTATCAAGGCTGTTAAACTTGTCCTTTAACTTTTCCTTGATACCATTCAAATCTTTTCCTTCAAAAATTTCCATTTTTACAATCCTTTGATTTTTGACACCCCAAAGACAACCTGCTTTAAGGCTTGTTCTATTCTAAAACAGTGCCAATAAAATTTCTAGCACCATTCATAAATGACTTGTAATCCATTGATTTTTTTGCCTGCCACTGAAGTTCCGTTGCAATCAGAACTCCGTCACCAGTCTGAATGAGGATTCCCCTCTGCTTGTTGTACTCAAGAATAGTTCCGGGAACAGCATTGGTGTTCTTTACAATGTTCGGGTCCTGAGCAGCAATCTTGTTTGCATCGCGAGCCTTAATGATCTTAAGCTGGACTCCATTTGAATGGGTAAAACATCCAGGCCATGGAGTGTAGGCCCTGATCTGTGCATCAATTTTTTCCGCACTGTCATTCCAGTTAATCAGCCCGTCTTCCTTCTTAATAATGGAACAATAAGAAGGCTCTCCAACCTGCGGAGTTGACTTTGGCATTTCACCAGTTCTTGAAATACCACGGAGAATTGTCGTTATATGAGATCCGCCGTATACCGCACTGTTATACAAAACTTTGTCCGCAGTTTCAGTCCCCGTAAGTCTTGTTGCCTGCTGGAAAATTATGTCTCCCTCATCCATGGCAAGAGACATTTTCTGAATTGTAAGTCCAGTCTCCTCATCACGATTAAGAATGGCTGCGTTTACTGGAGTTGCTCCACGATATTTTGGCAAAAGTGAAGGATGCAGGTTGATTCCACCATACTTGAACATGCTGAAAAACTTAGGCCCCAGAATATGACCATAGGCAAAACAAACAAAAATATCCGGGTTGAGAGCAGAAATTGCTTCCCTGTCCTGGGCAAAAATATGATCAGGAGTAAAAACCTGAATGTTGTCTTCGCGGGCTTCATTCCAGATTCGAACATACTGCTCAACATCCGTTGGAATCAAATCCTTGTGACGCCCCTGAGCTGTAGGAGGATTAGTAAGAACACCGACAACCTTATACTCTTCCTCTGGAATGGAAGCAGACATTGCGCTGTCCTTCAAAATGAGTTCCAATGCTTTTGCAGATACGGCAGGACTTCCGCCATACAACACTCTCAGCATCTATTTCTTTTCCTTCTTTGCTGCAAGCTTGGCCTGGAGACTTGCTTTCTTTGCTTCTTTTTCAGCAAGTTTCTTAGCCTGTCTTTCTGCCTTTCTCTTGAAAGACTCTATGATTTCCTGCTTAGTTTTTTCATCACCACGGTCAATATAAAGAGTGCCATCAAGATGATCGTTTTCATGCTGAATGATTCTTGCAAGAAGTCCATCTGCATCATTAATCACAAAAGGCTTTCCCTTTTCATTCAATGCACTGATTGAAATTTTCACAGGACGAACGATATTTTCTGAATAGCCTGGAAGTGAAAGACATCCTTCCTCATATTCACTTGTTTCTGCAGAAGTCTTGATTATTTCTGGATTAATGAAAACACGGCGAACATCATCATCCGACATGAGAACGAAGAAGCGCTTGGCAATTCCAACCTGAGGAGCTGCAAGTCCAACTCCATTTGCACTGATCATTGTATCAAACATTTCTTCAATAAGAGCCCTGAATTCATCATTGATTTCTTCAGGCTTAACTGGTTCGCATTTCTGGCGGAGAACATCCTCTCCAAGCTTACAAATTCTCATGATCTTTCCTAATCCAATTAATTTTTATAGAGAACAGATTTTACCACAAATAAAATATGTTTACAATCTAAGACGGGCTGCCCTTGCGTGTGCTGCCAGACCTTCGGCATCACCTAGGAATCCTGCAGCCTGTGCAGATTTTCTGGCTCCTTCTTTTGTATTGTCAGTCCTCAATGTTGTTACAGTTTTCAGGAAAACGCGAACACTCAATCCACCGGTAAAACGGGCGCTTCCAGATGTTGGCAGTGTATGATTGAGTCCTGCTGCGTAATCACCAAAAACCTCAGCTGCACCATGACCAATGAAAAGACTTCCATAGTTGTGAACAAGAGACTCAATTCTTGTGCGGGCATCACCTTCATCAATAGCAAGTTCAAGATGCTCTGGAGCCTTTCTGTTTGCAAAGTCAGCAGCCTGTTCCAGGGAATCACATACAATGATGCGACCAAAATTATTGATGCTTTCACGAGCAGTTGCCTTGGTTGAAAGTTCTTCTATCTGCCTTTCAATTTCTTCAGAAACCTTTCGAGCCAGATCCATGCTGTTTGTTGCAAGAACCGGCTGAGCAACAACATCATGCTCTGCCTGTGCAAGAAGGTCTGCTGCAACCCAAACTGGGTCTGCGCTTTCATCAGCAATAACAAAAACTTCCGTAGGTCCGGCAACCATGTCGATTCCAACAGTTCCGTAAACCATTTTCTTTGCCTCGGCAACAAACTTGTTTCCTGGCCCAACAATAACATCTGTCTTTGGGACAGATTCTGTTCCGAATGCCATTGCTCCAATTGCCTGAGCACCACCACAGGCAAAAACTCGTGTTGCGCCACACAAACAGGCAGCAGCCATAATATTCTCATCAGCATACGGAAGCTTTTCAGATTCCGTATGCTTTCTTGGAGGAGTACAAAGAACTATTTCCTTTACACCAGCAGCAACTGCAGGCATAATTGTCATTACAACGGTTGAAACCAATGGGAATCGCCCCGCAGGAACATAAACTCCGGCAACATCAACAGGAATATTTTTCTGTCCGGTATAAACACCGCTTTCAATTTCAGTTTCAAAATCTGTAAAGCATTCCCTCTGTTTTCTGGCAAATTTCAGGGCAAGATCGCGGCTATAGCACAATGATTCATACAGATCTGGATTTTCAGACTTCATTTTTTCTGCAGCTTTTTCCAGGTCCTTTCTTGAAATTTCAAATGTGTCCGGACAAGCTGCATCAAACTTCTGGCTGTATTTATGGAGAGCAGCATCCTTATTTTCCCTTACATCCTTCAAAATGTCTCTAACCGTATCAAGGGAAGAACCAAAATCACGTCCCTCAAAAAAAGATGATTCTACTTCACTGGCGTTCTGAATCTTAATCATAGAATTCTCCTACTCCTAGAAAATATCATTTTTTGGCAATAATCTCAAATGGGATCTGCAAAAAAACGAAACCCCGGAAACTGGCTCCGGGGTTCTGAAACAAATTCCAAATCTAATACATGGACTACAAGTGAAGGACTCGCTCCCTGATTTCCTGGGTTCGGCCCTGATTCCAGTACTGAGTTCCAATATATCCACATGTTCTGCGGGCAACATTCATTGTTGACTGATCCCTGTTAGAACAATTTGGACATTCCCAGATTAATTTCTTGTCTGCATCTTCCTTAATCTGAATCTCACCTGTATATCCACACTTCTGGCAGTAATCACTTTTTGTGTTGAGCTCAGCATACATAATATTATTGTAGATATGCTTCAAAAGTGTCATTACAGCGGGAATGTTGTTTTCCATATTTGGAACTTCAACATAGCTTACAGCTCCACCTGGAGAAAGTTCCTGGAACTGTGATTCAAAGGAAAGCTTTGTAAAGGCATCAATTTTTTCTGTTACATTTACATGATAGCTGTTGGTAATATAGTTCTTGTCTGTAACGCCTTCAATAATACCAAAACGATGCTTGAGGCACTTTGCAAACTTATATGTCGTGCTTTCAAGTGGAGTGCCATAAACCGAGTAGTCAATATGCTCAGCGGCCTTCCAGGTTTTACATGCATCATTGAGAGCTGTCATTACTTCAAGTGCAAATGGTCTTGCTTCAGGATCTGTGTGGCTTTTTCCTGTCATGTACTTAACGCACTCGCAAAGACCTGCGTATCCCAGGGAAATAGTTGAATATCCGTTGTACAAAAGCTTGTCAATAACTTCACCCTTCTGAAGACGTGCAAGTGCTCCATTCTGCCACAAAATTGGTGCAACATCAGATTTTGTTCCCAAAAGACGGTTATGACGGATTCTCAATGCTCTATGGCAAAGGTTAAGGCGTTCACCCATGATCTGCCAGAATCTTTCCTTGTTTCCGCCGGAAGAACATGCAACATCAACAAGATTGAGAGTAACAACCCCCTGATTAAATCTTCCATAAAACTTAGGCTTTCCAGATTCATCACGGTAAACTGTGAGAAATGAACGGCATCCCATGCAAGGGTAGCAGTTGCCTTCCTTAAGCTCAAGCATCTTCTTTTCTGAAATATAGTCTGGAACCATGCGGCGTGCAGTACACTTTGCGGCAAGTTCTGAAAGATAGTAGTACTTTGTTCCCTGTTCAATGTTGTCTGGCTCAAGAACATATATAAGCTTAGGAAATGCAGGAGTAATCCAGGCGCCCTTTTCATTCTTCACGCCCTGATAGCGCTGCTTAAGAACTTCTTCAATAATAAGTGCAAGGTCAGCCTTTTCCTGTTCATTCTTGGCTTCGTTCAAATACATGAAAACCGTAACAAATGGAGCCTGACCGTTTGTTGTCATGAGAGTAATAACCTGATACTGAATGGTCTGAACACCGCGCTTGATTTCATCCTTAACACGCTGGTCTACCATGTAGTCAAACTGTTCCTTGCTTACGTTAAGCCCAGTTGTCTTGATCATACCTGAAATTTCTGCGGTAATCTTTTTGCGGCTAACATCAACAAATGGAGCAAGGTGCGAAAGAGTAATGCTCTGTCCACCATACTGACAGCTGGCAACCTGGGCAATAATCTGTGTTGCAATGTTACATGCAGTACTGAATGAATGTGGACGGTCAATCTTTGTTCCGCTGATTACAGTTCCATTCTGAAGCATGTCCTCAAGATTTACCAGATCACAGTTGTGCATGTGCTGGGCAAAATAGTCTGTGTCATGAAAGTGGATTATGCCTTCATCATGAGCCTTGCAGATATCCGGATCAAGAAAAAATCGACGGGTAATATCCTTGGAAACTTCACCAGCCATATAATCACGCTGAACAGAAACTACAGTTGGATTCTTGTTAGAATTCTCCTGCTTTACTTCTTCATTTCGTTCTTCAAGAAGGCTCATGATCTGCTGGTCTGTTGTGTTTTCCTTTCTCATGAGCTGGTGGCGGTAACGATACGTAATGTAGAGCTTTGCCACGTCATAAGCGCCGTTTCTCATGATTCCGTCTTCAACGAGATCCTGAATATTCTCTACATTAAGGGCATGGCCTGAGCGATTACACTCAATTTCAATATCATCAACGATGGATGCAATCTGAACTTCTGAAAGCTTTTTGCTGTCTGTTACCTGTTCATTTGCTTTTTTAATGGCGACAACAATCTTGTTGCGGTCATATTCAACTTCTGCACCGCTGCGCTTGATGATTTTCATCTCTATCCCCTACTTTTCCCACTAGATATAGTGTTTTAATACTTGAAGTATACTAGCATTAGCGTTGGGAAGTCAATAAACAAAAGAAGCCCATTCTCCCCCCTTTCATGCTAAAAATGGGTTTTACGCGTATTTTTCGGGGTCAGATTTTTTAATTTTTTTTATGACCTTAATTTATGCAAAGCAAAGACATAAATAGGGTACAAAAGTAAAAATAATTATATTTTTTATATCAATTCTACTAAATTTAAATACTATTTTCATACGGAAAATTTCCAGGCCTAACCATCGGTAGGGTCAAATTTGACCAAATTCATATAAATAACACTAGATATGTGGTTCCGATCACATCTGGTATAAGCTCAGAATTCACTCCGGACCATGAAACACAGCAGGTCAAGAGCAGTGAATCCTGAGAAGACATTTACCGGGAAGAAAACTAGGCCTCAAAGCAGCGAACCTTGTGCCCCGGAGAAACCTGTTTCCATTCAGGCATTTCTTCATGACACTTTGAGGTTGCCCTTGGACAGCGGTGGGCAAAGGGACATCCTTTTGGAGACTCAAGAAGAGTTTTCATCTCACCGTTTTTTTCTGATCCGAAGGGCCCCTGTGCAGCAGAAAACAAAAGCTGTGTGTATGGATGCAAAGCTTTCTTATAAAGATCCCGTGCCTCAGATTCCTCAACAAGCATTCCCCTGTACATTACTCCGATTTTATCACAGAAATAGCACGACACTTTCAGATCATGGGCAATAAACAAAAATGATATCTGCCTTTTTTCCCTGATTTCCTGAAGAAGATTCAGAATCTGAGCCTGAATTGACACATCCAGGGCACTTACAACTTCATCACAAATAAGAAGATCCGGTTCCATCATAAGTCCGCGTGCAATTGAAATGCGCTGTCGCTGCCCACCGGAAAATTCATTTGGCTTTCTGTCCAGATCTGATTTATCAAGTCCAATTTCTTCAAGTATTTTTCCGGCAAGTTCCCTGGCATGTTCCTTTCCCCGCCATTTGGATGATGATTTGATTGCAGACGAAAGAATCTGATAGACAGTCATGCGTGGATTAAGTGAACGGGAGGGATCCTGAAAAACATACTTCACCTTTTCACGATAAAGTGCCAGCTGCTTTTTTTTCATGCCGACTACATCAACATATTTTTCACCGTCAAAATATTTTATTGAGCCGCCGTTAACGTCATACATTCCCACAAGAAGCCTTGCAACCGTAGTCTTTCCACAGCCGGACTCACCAACAAGTCCATAAGTTCTTCCCTTTTCAATTTCAATGCTGACATCATTAACCGCAAAAACCTGCTTGTCTGCCCTGGCAAAAAAACCTGCATCCAGCCCGAATCTTTTGTGCAGATGCTCTGCCTTCAAAATAATATTTCCACCCATAAAAAAAATTATAATTACAATCACCAAAAAAATCGAGGTCATTCGGTGTCTGGGTGGTAGTATTTTTATAAGTTACACAGCCATTTTCCCGGGGGATATTCCTGAATTACTTTTCCTTGGATGAAGAATAATCCTTTAGTTTTTTCAGTTCCAGAATCCTCTGATTTCTTGAACCGCGGAATTTCAATGTGATATCCTTAAGATCCTGCATAAAGGGACCATCTACCAGAACATCAATATATGAAAGCATCTCCTCAGTCACATCGCAATGACGTTTTCCATCAGAAGGCAAAAGATCAACATCATATATATATCCAGTATAGCACCAGATTGTTTTTTCCGGATATGTACGCTTTACCAGAGACAGGAATTTCACAAGTTCTTTCTGATTTTCTAATTCAAAAGGCTCACCGCCAAGAACTGTCAGACCGGAAATATACTCCGGTTTCAAAGCCTGAATTACTTCTTCCTGAACTTCCGGAGTAAAGGGATTGCCATATTCAAAATCCCAGGTACAGCTATTGAAACAACCCGGACAATGGATTTTGCATCCTGAGACAAACAATGTAACCCTGACACCCTCTCCATTGGCTATGTCAGTCTTTTTTATTTCACCGTAATTCATTTTCCGTATTTTAATGGAATTTTTTAATCTTTTCCATTAAACTTGGAGTCAAATTTTTATATCTGGAGAAATCAATGACATCTCAGACAATTGCAAAAATCATTGCATTTGCACTCTATCTTGGCTTCATGGTATACATCGGAATCAGAAGCTCAAAGAAAACAAACAGTGCAAAGGACTTCTTCCTTGGCGGACGAGGAATCGGCCCTTGGGTAACTGCACTCAGCGCAGAAGCATCTGACTCATCAGCATGGCTCTTGATGGGGCTTCCTGGACTCTGCTATCTTGGCGGAATCAAGGAAACATTCTGGACAGCAATAGGACTTATCGTTGGTACTTACCTCAACTGGCTTTTTGTTGCAAAACCACTTCGCAAGTGTTCCATTGCATTCGGAGACTCCATCACTATTCCCGGATTCTTCAGAAACAGATTCAAAAGCGATACTTGTGCAGTGATTTCAGTTATACTCATTGTGTTCTTCTTCACAATTTACACAGCATCAGGAATCGTTGCCTGCGGAAAATTGTTTCAATCTGTTTTCGGACTCGACTACATTGTGGGAATGATTATTGGACTTATCGTAATTCTTTCATACACAATTCTCGGTGGATACCGTGCTGTGTGTACAACTGACTTTGTTCAGGGCGCACTTATTTTTATCGCATTCATCATTGCGGGAACTGTTGCAATCATTACTTTAGGTGGTCCGCTAGAAGCATTCAACAAGGCTGCTTCATTCAGTGCGGACGCTCTTGCAGGAAAATTCAATGAAGACCTAAAAAAAGTATTTGCAGCAAATCAGAATTTCAGCCCAATGAGTGCCGTATCAGCATTTGCATGGTGTCTCGGTTACTTCGGAATGCCACATATTATCATCCGCTTTATGGGAATCCGTTCAAACGAAGAAATCAAAACAGCACGCCGTGTTGGAATCTCATGGATGATCATTGCATACATTGGTGCATTCATCATCGGTTCTCTCGGAACAGTTTACCTTCTTCCAAATATTCTTAACGGTGATACTGCAGAAACAGTTTTCTCTGAAACTATGCTCAAAATGTTCCCTTCATTCATTGCAGGAATCTTCCTTTGTGCAATTCTCGCAGCATCAATGTCAACAGCAGACAGCCAGCTTCTTTCTGCAGCATCTTCTGTTTCCCTGGACCTTTACAAGGGAATGATCAATAAGAATGCTGATGAAAAGAAAGTTCTTCTTGTTAGCCGCGTAACTGTATTTGCAATTGCAGCAGTTGCATTCGGACTCTGTATGCTGCCAAACAACAAATCTATCTTCGGTCTTGTTTCTTATGCCTGGGCTGGATTCGGAGCAACATTCGGCGCTCTCATTCTTCTTGCACTTTTCTGGAAAAACTGTACTTCAGCAGGTGCCGCAGCCGGGCTCATTGTCGGATTCATAACAGTTGTTCTCTGGCACAATATTTCATCAGATGTGCATCCAATTTTTGGAGTATATGAAATTCTTCCAGGATTCATTGCAACTCTCATGGTTTGCATAATCGTAAGCCTCATGACAAAGAACAATCCGGAAATCGAAGCTGAATTTGACAAGTATAAAAGCATGGCAGACTAAGGCTTTCAGTAAACCAAACAAAAAAGGGGACTGCAGACATAAACCGCAGTTCCCAATTGCTATAACAAAAAAATCTGTCCCATCGACCTTAAAGACACCTTTATATTTTTGAAATACTCAATGACTAATCTGAAACTGTCCTTCCGCCCCATAGCCTTGAATTGGCCCACTCATGATCAAGAGTTTTTTCAAAATCTGCTTCAGGCTGACAGTTCCTTTCAATCTCAACTGCAGTCCTATGAAGTCTGTCGATGCACTTGCTTTTATCCGTATATCCAAGCTTTGACTTTTCAATTGCATCGCCAAGAACACGGATGCTTTCATCATATATTTTGAGAGGGACCGGAAATGGATGCCCGTCTTTTCCACCATGAGCAAAACTGAATCTGGCCGGATCCTGAAAGCGGGACGGAGTTCCATTAATAACCTCACTCACCAAAGTCAAAGACTGAAGTGTCCTTGGACCAAGTCCAGGTGTAAGAAGGAGCGTTTCAAAATCCTTTGGGTCACTTTCATAGGCCGTTGCCAGGACTCCACCCAATCGCTTCAGGTCCACATCCTCTTTTCTAACTTCATGATGGTCCGGCATAACAATGCTTCTTGCATGGAAATTTTCAACAATCACGTGTCCTTCATTCTTTGGAAGAATGATTTTGTTTTCATCTTCAAATAATTCCATCTGAATTTTTGAATTCTTTTCAATGTTTTCAGGAAGCCCATTTACCGAAAGAGACTTTATTTCCGAGATTATCTTTTCCGGGCTTTCCTTTGTAAGCGTTAAAATAGAAGAACGGGTGTCACCTGCATTTGAATCAGTAAGATTAAGAATAAGTCCCTGCTGCTCACCGGTTACTCCTGAATGGGGCTCCTCAACAAAACTGGTCAAATTTTCAGAGCTCCAGTGATACCTTCTTGCAGTCTTTGTCCGATCACACATTCCCTGCTGAACCACAGTCCAGTCACCTTCATCACTCAAAATAAAATTATGCTGATAAAGCTGGAAGCCATCCTGAACCGCAGCATTATCAACCTTTGCACAAAGCTTGCTTGCACTTATGAGTTCATTTCCATTTAATCCGGTTGCATTGCAAAGATACTCCAGTTCTTCAGGAGTCCGCCTGGAATATTTTCCGCGGCCACCGCAAACACACAAGCCAAATTCCCTGGCTCTGGGATTTATTCCGCGTTTGAGGGCATACATGACGCTTGTAGTGATTCCGCTTGAATGCCAGTCCATTCCAAGAACAGCACCCAGAGACTGAAACCAGAGAGGATCACTTAATCGTCTGAGAACTTCTTTTTTTCCGTAGTTAATAAGCATTGCCTCAACAATGAGAACCCCCAGATCCCGCATTCTGTCTGCAAGCCATCTGGGAACAGTTCCAACGTGAAGAGGAAGATCTGCATGACCGGTTCTTTTTATCATCAGATTATTTTATTGCATAATTTTAAAATAGAAAATCTCCGGAACATCAACTGCCCCGGAGACAAAACCGCTAGCTAGCATCGCTACACACGCAAGCCGACATGGAAACTATCATTCCGTCTTGCGAGTGTTTTTGCCATCCGATGCCTTCCTTCCCGTATTTTTATAAAAATACTTTCCACTATCCGTGGGGGAATATTCTCATTCACATTCAATCAGCAAGAAGGAAGTTCACGTCATCCATTACAATCCATGAACCATTTGCTCCCGAAGCTGAATCAAACCTGCTTGAAATGTGAGCACCAACGGTTACTGAAGAAACATTTGAATCAATTTCAATAACCGGCTGTTCTGCCCTGAAGAAATTCTTCCACACATTTGGAATTGTAACCGGAACACGATGTTCTTCCTTTGTTCCATCCTTTCTTGAAACTATCACATAAAATTCAGTTCCACTTGGATTTGTTACTCCCGTTCCCTGGAAAGATGCAAAACATTTGTACTTGCCTTCAGACAAATCTGTAAGTTCCTGAGTAATATCAAAACCAAAGTCAGAATTATCCCAGGCTGTAAGATAGGCAATTCCTTCCTTTGCATTCTGATTATTCTTGTCCACCCTAGGATCTCCCTTTCCAAGGGGATTAATGACAGTCCATCCTGAAAGATCACCTGTTTCAAATCCTCCGTTAACAAGGAAGTTTGATGCAGTAACATTCACGACACATTCAGTAACATCGCCGGTTGAAATTTTCCCCACAACCTTATACTCACCAAAATCAGGATTGTTCAAAACTTTTTCAGACTGATTCTTGTTCCATTCAACTTTTTCATCTCTGACAGAGCCATCATTGTATGTAACTTTTACTGTTTCCGGCAGAGATTCTTTTTTTCCGTAGGCAAATTCCTTTTTAGGAGATTCAAGACGCACTACCTTGAGAGGCCCCTTTGATCCATTTCGTGCATAGTTCCATACATTGATTGAATCCAGAACCTTTCCGTCAAAATCGAAGAATGCCTGATTGTCCCAGGTTCCACCGTTTACTTCATTGCAGACTTCCTTGTCATATTCTCTGGCAGCATAAGTTGCCCATCCACTTCCATATTCAGCCCACATCTTTTTGTTCATCTCAAGAATTTCATTTGCACCAGACTTGCTGGAATCATAATGACAGACAGGAATCCATGCCGGTTCCCAGTAGAACACTCCAATACCATTCTTTACATTTGCAACCGCATTGATTACATCTCGAACGGCAATTGCCTGACCTTCTACAGTAAACGGATAGTTAAACACCTGGTTTGGTGACATGCGGGAAACCACATTTCCAAATCCGTCTCCATCCTCATCAGTAAATGGATATGAAGTCTCGGCAACCATAACCTTCTTGTGATACATGTTAGAAACTTTTCTCAGAGTTACTGTAAGTTTTTCTGCATCACCATGCCAGTATGGATAATATGAAGTTGCAAGAACATCATAGTCAACATTGAACTGCTTCAAAAGAGAACACTTGTAATTCAAAAATCCATCAGAAAGGGGATCAGTGTAATGAACGGCAATCTGAATATTCTTGTCATAATCTCTAACTGCCTTTGCTCCGGCTGCGACAAGAGAATAAACTTCAGGATCAAGAATTTCACCGCACATTCCATTATTGATTTCATTTCCAACCTGAACCATCTTAAGATTAACTCCGGCATTTCCAAGTTTCTTAAGACAATCTGTCGTAAACTGACTGAGTGCAGTTTTCTTTTCCTCAAGATTCATTCCAGCCCATGCCTTTGGAACAGTCTGCTTGTTTGGATCAGCCCAGAAATCTGAATAATGAAAATCAATCAGAACACCATATCCAAGTTTTGTTGCCCTGGTTCCAAGTTCAACTGCCACATCAATATCATTGGCACCACCGCCATAAGTCTGGCCGTCAAGTGTATTTGGATTGTTCCATACCCTGATTCTTACGCAGTTTGCCCCACCTTCCTTAAGCAATTCCAGTGGATCGGCAACATTTCCCCTTGCATCAAAAAATTTTGCACCGCAAGATTCCACGCTTTTAAGGGAAGAAATATCCACGCCCATGATAAAATCATCAGTAAGCTTTTCTACAGGCAGAATCGTAATGTTTTCAGAGCCAAAAGCCTTTGTCCTTGACCCGCAGGAAGACATTGACATGATGCAACCGACTGCCGCACCTAACACCATAATCTTGTAAATTGGTTTCATAGAACCTCCAGATATAGATTTGTTGAAATGAAGGAGAAAAATACATGAACTGGGTAAACCGGCTCACAATCAACACGAGTTGACAACACTAGTATAAGCAGGTTTATTTTAGTTGTCAAATTTTATTTTCTTTTTATTGTAAATGAATGTTATGTTCGGGAAGTGTATTTTCAAACTAAACCTTACCACTTTTTACTAAATGCGTTAAAATATATGGAAAATCGAAACCGCAATTCATGGGAGAATAATATGAACCTGGTTAAAATGCAGCTGGCATGCCTTTCAGTACTTGTTTTTATTGCTGCCAACTATTTTTTGGAAAACCACCAACATAAAATCATTTTTAGGGGAAAACTCTCATTTGCCGAACTGAAACGATTAAGAAATCACATGACAAATTTCCAGCAGATTCTCAGGCTTGGTTTTTTATACATAATCTTTGACATACTAAGCGTACTCACTGTAAATAATCCTGAATTAATTCATTCTCCAGTCAATTACATTGTTCACTGGATTTTCCTCAGTTCCCTGGACATGATTCTGTATTCACTTTTCATTTACATCATGAAAATCACCGGATTTTATCCAGCCAATAAGACAAAAAAATTTTTTATCTGGCTTCCCCTTGTCATTGGAATAATATTTGTTGCAATTATGACTCCAAACCTGAAGTTCATCACCGGGAACACAACCAACTACAGCATGGGAGGAGCAGCATATACAGCCTTCATTCTGGCGGGACTTTGCATTTTAAGTTCAATAATAATTTTTGCAAGACGATTTTGCTACATCAATGCACACAAACGAATCCTTATAATTATCTTTCTTTTCATATTACTGCTTACCACAACAATCCAGGCAATTTTCCCGGAATCTCTTATTTCAAGCCTTGGAATGACTCTTTCAATTCTTGCAATCTATCTCAACGAAGACAATCCTGCCATGAAAAAGCTTTCTAAGTTCCACAAGGAAATGACAAACGGATTTGCAAATGTTGTTGAAAACAGAGATGAAAACACCGGCGGACACATCAGAAGAGTCACAGCCTATGTCTCATTGCTGGTTGATGAACTAAGACTCAGGGAAAATTACAGAAACATCATGACTTCGGACTGGATAGACAATATTGAAAAAGCAGCTCCAATGCACGATGTTGGGAAAATTTCCATACCAGACTCAATTCTTCAGAAACCTGGAAAACTGACAGATGAAGAATATGAAATCATGAAGACTCACACTACAAAAGGTGCTGAACTTATCAAAAAATCTTTCAAGAATCTTGATAATGAAGACTACACAAAAATGATTCTCGATGTTGCACTTTATCATCATGAAAAATGGAATGGGAAAGGATATCCAAAAGGACTTTCCGGGTATTCAATTCCCTTGAGCGCAAGAATTATGGCTGTAGCTGATGTCTTTGATGCCATTTCACAAAAAAGATGCTACAGGGATGCAATGCCTTTTAACAAGTGCTTCGAAATAATTTCCAGTGGCCGGGGGACTGATTTTGACCCGGAAATCACAGACGTCTTCATTTCTCTTCGCCCAATCATCGAGCAAATCTGCACTGACTTCAGAGAGGAATAACAAAAAACGATTTTCTTCACAATCTGATTTTGAAGCAGTTTTTTAACTTCGTCCGGAACTTGTTCACTTTTTTTACCATTAAGGATATACTTTTTTTCATGGGAAAGACGATTTTAATTGCCGGGAAAAACATGCCTGATGCAGGAAACTTTACTGAAGGCATTGCATTATCCGGAAGGAACATTATTGTTACCGGACTTCAAACTGAATACGAGGGAAAAAAACTCACCATAGCTGAACGCAAGCAGAATCAGGCCAACTATGAGGAAGAAAAACTCCTTGAAGCCAAGACTGGAATTTGTACAATCGAATGGAACAAGGCTTCTCCACTTTCAGCCCGATCACTGGTTTTGCAGACAGCAACAATCTACTCCAACCTTGACGAGGCAGTCCTTTACTTTGATGAAGAATGGTACGCATCAAAGGCAAACAAAATGGACTCAGAAGAAGTTGCACGTGCAAGCGATGAAATGCTTGTGGGGTACCAGTATCTTGCCCTAGAAATTCTTTCCAGCTTCCAGAGACGCGAAACAAAAGATGGTCCTGGAACTCTTGTATTCCTCATAAAGGAAGGTCCTTCACCAATTGATGTATTCCGCTCACCGGCGCTCAAAACAGGACTAAGCGCAATTTCTTCTCCAATCGTTGCCGCATGTGCATCTGCATTCTCATCCTTTGCAGAAAACATTGCAGCACTTTACCACGACTCAATCTTTGCAAACATTGTTCTTGTACGGGGAGACAGGACAACAGAAGGTTTCAGGCGCGACGATGAAACTGGCAAATGGCTTTGCACATACCTTAACTCACTTGAAAAGAACGCAGGAAAACCAGATCCAAAGCGCCCTATCCAGTGGGTTAAACCTGGTTCAAAACCTTCTTCCGGCGGATTCTTATTCTTCAAGCGATAGGATTAAGCGTATGGGATTGGACTTTACAACTGAATGCGTCATAAAACTCCTTGCGGCAACTCTCTGCGGAGCATTACTTGGTCTTGAAAGAATGCATCACAACCAGGTAATTGGAATGAGAACCCTTATCCTCATTACAGTTTCTTCTGCACTCCTTTCCATTCTTTCATCATACATGGCAACTGCACCAGAACGGGGAGATCCGACAAGAATCGCGGCTGGCGTAATCAGCGGAATTGGATTCCTTGGTGGTGGTGCCATCATGAAACAGGGACTAAACATTAAGGGACTTACATCAGCAGCCATCATCTGGACGGCAGCATCATTCGGTCTTGCAATCGGAGCTGGACTTTACGTTCAGGTTGGAGTTGCACTCATTATTTCCCTTTCAATTCTCATCGGACTTGAAAAAATCAACACAAAATTTTTCCCGGCCACAAGAAGCAAGTCTCTTCATCTTTGCTTTGAAAATGAAACCCTGGACATGAACAAAATCAGCCAGACAATCAAAAAACACGGAATGAAAATTGCAGACGTAAACACAAGCCGGGCTATTTCCGTAAAGCGGATCATACTGCATTACTGTGTACAGGCACCAAGGGAAGATGATTTTGACGAACTCATAGCAGACCTGAACAAGATTGGCACTCTAAGCGAATTCTCAATAACAGACTGAGATCTAAAACAGCTTCCAGTTTTCATAATGCTGCTTTGAAACACAATTTGTAAAAATCGGACAAAAATAATTTGACAAATCGAATTTTCACCCGTAAACTATTTTATGTGAATGCAATGGATTTGTTTGTTGCTTTTCATAAATAGACTTCCTCAATAGGTCAGTCTTGTCGTTGGCAAGGCTGATTTTTTTTGCCTGTCAGGAAAAACTGATTCTAGAAAGATGTTCTGCCCCGGAAACTTCTGGCAAGTGTAAGACGGTCAGCATATTCAAGATCACCGCCAACAGGAAGCCCGCTGGCAAGTCGCGTAACAGCAACTCCAGTTTCCCTGAGAAGCCGCTGAATAAAGAGAGCCGTAGTGTCACCTTCAACTGTGGGATTTGTTGCCAGAATTACTTCCTTCACGCCTTCATTCTTAACCCTTTCCAGAAGACTCTGAATTCTCAACTTGTCCGGAGTCATTCCCTCAAGAGGAGAAATTACGCCTCCAAGAACATGAAACAGTCCGTTAAACTCGCGGGAACTTTCAATAGTAACCACATCCTGAGGCTGCTCAACAACACAAATCAAGGTTCTGTCACGATTGACCGCAGAACAGATCGGGCATGGATCATCCTCAGTCCACGAGCCGCAAACTGAACATGCCTTTATTTTTTCCTGCAGGGTAGCAATCTGATTTGCAAACCTTGCCATGAAAACCGAGTCGGCACGCAAAAGATGATTTGCAATTCTGGCTGCAGATTTCTTTCCTATTCCTGGAAGACGAGAAAAGCTTTCCGTGATTTCATCAAGGGCATTCATTTATGCACCCATACCCGGAATATTCAGTCCGCCAAACATTGGCCCAAGACTTCCCTTAACTTCAGACTGAACCTTTTCCATGGCATCACGATGAGCAGCAATGATCAGATCCTGAAGCATTGGAACATCCCTGTTGTCAACACAAATAGGATCAAGCTTGATTTCCTGAATCTCAAATTTTCCATTGAGAGTTACCTGAACCATATTTCCGCCGGCACTTCCTGTTGCCCTGATTTCTGAAAGCTTTTCCTGTGCCTGCTTCAACTGTTCCTGAACAGCACCCAGATTCTTAAACATTTCAAATGGATTCATATATGCACCTCAAATTAACAATCATTCTTAATTTCTTTTGTACTTACAAATTTCAAAACCGCCGGAACAAATCAACTATTCTTATAGCCCATTACCTGACCACGGAAAGTATCCCGAAGAATTTCAACTTCCCGCGGGAACACTATTTCTTCAGCGTCAATCTTTTTTTCCTCGTAAACTACTTCAAAGCTCATGGCCTTTCCATAAATCTTTTCAAGAACCGGCAAAACCTTTCCCTCATGAAGCCTGAGCTGGGTCAACTGAAATTTATTGTCCGTAGTAGCCCTGATTCCGGTTTCAGAGATTGACCAGTTGAATGTCTGATTCAAGTTACTGGCAACCATTCCATCAGAAACAATCAACTCAGAAACCACTGCATTTTTTACTTCATCCGGATTTAATTTGTTAACCCTGGACAAATCAACCTGATCATAAATTTTATCATTATTTTCTTCCGGAGCCTGTTCTTCAACATAATCACTGAACTGCTCTTCAATTGGAGTTGCCTCAGACTTTTCATCTTCAACAAGTTCCTTTTCATTTTCAAGGAATGGATCAGAATCTGAATAATCTTCCTCTGGTTCCTGAGAAACCACTTCCTTAAAAACAGAAGAATCCGTCAGGGCACTGAACTGTGGAACCCATGGACGGTTTAATTTTTCCGGCTCCGAAGGCCTGGGCTGAACCTCCGGCTGAGAAGATTCAACCGAAGAAGACAAAGCTAGTGCAGCATCATTTTTTTTTTGACCCTCTGCAAAAGTCATATCAACAGGAGAAGATGCAACCTGAATTTTTCTTGGACCCGCAGCATCCTGCAAGAGAGGCTTAACCTGATCAACGGCTTTCTTTACATCTGCAGCACTGACATAACTCTTAAGCCAGCACAATCTGCTCACTGCAAGCTCAAACTCAAAGCGAGGATTAAGTGAATATCTTATGTCACGATAAAGCTGCATGAAAAGACTCAGGGCTCTTTCAATCTGAATGCTTGACCAGGCCGAAATAACCTGCGAAGAAAATCTTTCCTTAGACTGACCAAGAAGAGATTCCTTTGTGATTCCATTTTTTATAAGTAGAAGAGACCTTAAGTAATCAGTGCAATTAGAAATAAGCTGTTCAATGCTGACACCATTCTGAAGATATGCGTCCAGCTTGAGGAGAGCATTTTCTGTGTCACCATTGACGCAAAGACCAAAAAGTTCATTGAGGCGGTCAACGCCAACAAGTCCAAGCTTGTCGCGAATTTTTTCATAAGTGATTTCACCGTCGCTGAATGCAGCAACCTGATCAAAAAGAGTATATGAATCACGCATGGAACCGCCAGCTTCACGTGCAATCCAGTACAAAGCCTCATCATTAGCCTTGATTCCAAGTTCCTGAGCAGCCTGAGCCAGCTGTTCTTTTACTTTTTCTGGAGGAACAAGGCGAAAATTAAACTGCTGACACCTTGACTTGATTGTGGCAGGCACCTTCTGGAGTTCTGTAGTGGCAAAAATAAAAATACAATATGGAGGAGGCTCTTCAATAGTTTTCAAAAGTGCATTGAAGGCGCTGTTTGAAAGCATGTGAACCTCGTCAATAATATAAATCTTGTATCTGCAGGACTGCGGCGGAAAAAGAACCTCATCCTTAATCTGGCGGACACCCTCAACCGAATTATTTGATGCTCCATCGATTTCAATTACATCAAGACTTGAACCTGCAGTTATTTCACGGCAAGCATCACATTCACCGCAGGGAGAATCAGTGGGCCCCTTTCTGCAGTTAAGGGATTTTGCCATAATGCGGGCTGTAGATGTTTTTCCACATCCTCTTGGACCAGAAAACAAATATGCATTGGCTATCTTGCCGGTCTGAATTGAATTCTTCAATGTTTCTGCAACAAATTCCTGTCCAACAAGACTCTTGAAACTCTGAGGACGTCTTCTTGTTGCTGTTACTTCATATGCCATAGATAGATAATAGAATACTAAAAAATTTCCCTTTTCTCAAGAATATTTGCCGGATGATTTGCAACCGGTCTTCATTTATATTCTGGAACGACTGCAAAGAAAACAAGTGGTTCACTCTGACTGTTGTTCTGCAGGCTGTGAGAATGCCCCTTTGGACAATAATGGCAGTCCCCGGCCTTGAGATATTCAATTCCATCATCAATCAAAACCTTTCCGTCTCCACTGAGAATGTAGATTATTTCGCTTGATGTTTCATGCACATGCATTCCGATTGTTGCTCCAACTTCCAGACTTCCGTGAAGAATCCTGTTTGTTCCGTCAAAGAACATTTTTGCACTCAGATTTTTTTCCCCGCCCTTAAAGTTAGGAAAAACTTCAGGTTCAATTTTGCTATAGTCAAATTTCATTTTCTGCTCCATGAATTATTTATGAAAGTATTCTAATTCAATATCCGGATCAAGACAATTATTGTTCAGCAAAAACAAATTAACCTTGGAGGTTTTCCCTTAAGTCAAAGTAAGCCTGAAAATATGCAGTCACAAGATACATCATTTGTCTTGCGGTGTACCTTCGAGAAGCGGCTCATACATCATGAGAGCATGGTTCTCCGTGATCTGTTCTTCCCTATCAAAAACCAGCTTTCCATCAGACTCAACAAAATGCTTTCGCCAAAGTGTATTGTGCCTTACATATACGTTTGAAATTTCATGGGTAATCCAATGGTCTTTCTCATAAATCTCATATTTATCTTTCACCGGAAATCTTGTACGCCATTCACCCTTCAATTTGCCGGCAGCTTCATCAACCCAGACATTCAGAAAATATTCCTGGTCCGTATCATTCAGAATCATGAGATCCCTGTAATTATAGACGCAGGTTGCTCCACTTCCAAAGGGCAGCGTTCGGTTTGAATCAGGAAAAACATCGTAACTGTGACGGAATCTCTCTGCAACAACAAGAGGAGTATGAAGAGTCATCCAGTAAATCAGATTTGAAAGAGCACAAAGACCGCCGCCAACTGCAGAAGAAGGCTTTCCGTTCACAAGCATCATCCCCGTCTTGAATCCGCGCATTCGGGTCGGATTTCCAATCAAATGCCAGTAAGAAAACACTTTGCCTTTGTCCAATACAACCGGAGAAACACATTCAGCTGCCAGTTTTAAATTGGCAACCTTGCCTTCCTGAAGTTCCGTGTCAATTTCAGAAAGGTTTCGTCTTAGGGGGGACTCATGAGAAAAAACAATATATGGAAATTCTTTTACCAGATCCTGTGAAGTTTTTTTGTTACGGGCGGAAAAATTTTTTCCATAGCGAATCCAGTAGAAATATCTGAGCAGGCAATAAAAAACAACTCCGGCCTTTACCCGGAGTCGCGATCGTTTTTTCTGAGGAACGAATCTATACATTTGAATCAAAAACTAGTAGTAGATTACTTCGCGGAAATCCATGACCTTGTTCTGAGGAATAATCTCATACCTAAGGCCATTCAAATACATATAATTTCCTTCTATTGAAACTATAATTGAAGAGTCAACTTCGATATAATCCACAATTTCCTTTTTGTTTATTCTATAGTTTCCAAGAGAATATGTTTCCCGTCTCCAGTCATCCCAATTCTCACCAAGCAAAACATAATCATACTTTGAAAGATCTTCACTAGTATCAAAAAGCTCATTAATCATCCTTTCATAATCATAAGTTTTTCTGTTGGCTGCATAATCTCTGATAAGCTGGTCCTTTGAACCCATTTTAACCATGATTCCCGGACCTTTTCTCAAAGACAAATTGTTCATTGAGTTATAAAGCCTGATGAATTCAGAATCAGAATTTCTCAGATACAAATAACTCTGTCCATTAAAAAGCCCCATGAACTGTTTCTTGAAATCCTGTGACTTCTGCTTGAGCATGAGCTTTGAATTTTCTTCCTGAACAGCCTTGATTTTGTCTACATTTGTATATGGAATTTCCTTGCCCTTATAAATAAGCCTGAATCCTGCAATGCAAGTATCATCGTACTTGTCTCCCTTGTACACATCAACAATTTTAAGAACAATGGTTTGTGCTGTCTGAGCATGAGCAAAAACAATTGGCTGCCATCTTGGAGCATCATACAGATCATAAGTTCCCTGCTGATAGTGCTTGTCTGCAGTCTGTGTAATCTGAATTTTTTTAACACGATTATTCTTCTTGTAATAATCAGGATGAGTCTTTGAAGCAAATCCATTTATGATTTCAATTCTATCAAAACTTACTGGTCCTGAAAAAACAATTGTAATTGACTGACCAATTCCAGGTCCATTTTTTTCAGCCTCACACCAGACTGTATCGAAATTTCCATCAAGAATATTGATTGGTGGATAAAGATATTTTCCATCATACTGAGCTTCAACAAGTTCACTTGATGCACCGACTGAATACAGATCAGCTGAATTTGTCTGAGCCATAAACCAGTCTCCTGCAAATACAACTGCAGAAACAAATGAAACTAAAAACATCAAAATTAATTTCTTCATATATCCAAAATCCTCGCGGTTATTATATATTATATTTTATATAGATAAAAAAGAGGTTTAAAGTGTTTTTCCGATTTTTACTGACTTTTTTCATGGACATATTTCCTTCATCATTCTTTGCATACAGAAGATTCATTCTCAGGCTTATGGGAATCAAAGTCCACCCAACAGCAAAAATAAATTCCGGATTCAGAATTTATGGAACTGGAAAACTTGAAATCGGAAGCAACACCTGGATTGGACGAAACTGCCATTTCTACACAATTGGAAACTGCGGAATCAAAATCGGATCCAATACTGAAATAGGGCCGGAAACAATGATAAACTGCCAGACTCACAAAACCGGAACCAGTGAACACAGAGCCGGAGACTGCAATAACCATCCAGTTGAAATCGGAAACGGAATCTGGATAGGCACAAGAACAACAATTCTCTGCAATAAGATCGGTGACGGAACTGTTATTGGGGCTGCCTCCCTTGTTCTTCAAGACATTCCGGGAAACTGCATGGCCGCTGGCGTTCCTGCAAAAATCAAAAAGAACCTGGACTAAAGATCATGAAACCATTCAGCAAAATTTCTGCACTGAAAATATTAGTGATTGCCGCACTCATTCTTTTCACGACTGCAGTTAGATTTTCCATGCTTCAAAAATCTTCAGAACCAAATGGACTTGACGGATACTACTACGCACTGCAGGCAAAATCATTTGCTCAAACAGGACACCTTGAAAACCCAAGCCACGAACCAGGATATTATCTGTGCGGAATATTTGCAAAACTGATGCAAGATCCAATTACAGGATGCAAGATTTATTCAGCATTATCATCAGCCCTGATCTGTGCCGGAGTTTATTTCCTACTTTACAGCCTGACAAAAAGTTTTATTGCCGGCACCATGGGATTTCTTTTATGTGCATGCTCACCCTGCATTGCACTGATTTCAACAAACTACATCAACAATCAGACGGGAATCGTATTTTTCCTTTTCTTCACTGCATTTTTTGCAAGAAAAAAAATCATGCCATCGGTCATATTCTTTTTGCTAAGTTGTCTTTCACATAAAGTAACCCTGGCATACTCATTGATTCTGGTTGCATTGATGACTTTCCAGAAAATCAACAGAAAGAAAATGCTCATCATTCCACTAAGCATATCATTGATTTTTGCAACAGCACTTCTGGCATTTCAGTTTCCAAGATTCAAATCATCAGTTGCAATGCCATCACTGCTGTTTACAAACAAATCAATCACAAGGCAGCTCTCTTTCGGTACCTGCGAAATGACTGCAGTTTGTCTTTTGTCCTGGGGATGCACAATCTGGTTTTGCATATATGCCTTTCTGAAAAAAAATTTTTCAAGAACAAAGGCAATCTGTATTTTCTTTTTTAATACAGTCATGTTTTTCCCATTCTGGAATTTCAATTCAGGCAACGAAATGGGATTCAGACTATATCTCTCGGCAATGCCATTTGGAATAGCACTCATAGTTTTCACAATTTTCACTTCGGTTAAGTTTGAAAATCTCAGCGATCGTATAAAAATCATTGCATCATGCACAACAGCAATATTACTTATTTCTGCATCTATCTTCCTCACACCAAAAATCTACAACCCAAGACATGATCCGCCATACAAATATTACAAATCTGTCGTAAAAAATATTGAACTGAATGACGACTCACTGCTGATTGCACATCTTGGTCTCAACCACACTTACACCTACTACAAAAACTTGAGATGGAGCCTCAACTACATTCCGGACTTTCCGGTAAAAGGCGGAATCTGGAGACTTGCATACGGTGCATCAAAAACCCGAATCGAAGAAGTTCTTCAGGTTGAAAACTCAGCAGATATAACTGAAATAAACATGGAATATATTCTCATCAAAGAAAACCTATGGCAGCAGTATCTTGAAAAAGAAGAAAAGGAAATCTCCGACTCTTTCAAAAACTGGTACAATCCACACATGATTCGTCCAAGTTTTATCAGAAGAAAAAAATTAATCTGATCAAAAAACCGGCGATTCTGTTTGTACCTAAATGTTAAACATGGAATCTCACATTATTTGCTCAAAACAGGACTCTGTTTTATTACATTTGGTAGTATATTTATGAAGATGCCAAAGTAGATTGGTTTATGTCTAATCAGACAACTAATTTATTTTCCGGTTGTCATTTGTTGGAGTAAAACATAGTGTTTTCAGAAGGAGTGAAAACGCTAGATGTGGGGGGGGGATTAAATATTATCTTAGAAATCAATTTTCTCTTGATCCATTAATTTGTTTATTTCTTCTTCAGACTTTTGTAAATACATCAACATAATATCATCTGCTTCTATCAAAAAACTCCAATTTACATTGATGTATTTTTCATGATTCCAGTCAATTATCCCTGATAAAAAAAGTTTTTTATTGTCAGCTGTCTCTTCAATATACCCAGAGTCCAAGCCTCCCCCTGCATCGAAAAACAAAGAAAGACAGTCTATGTTTTCTTGTACTATTTTTCTCACACCCGTAACATTTATTTCCAATACTTTTTCAGTTCCTTGGGAGATTAAGAATTGTATGCATCCAAAAATAGGATTTGATATAATTTTTAATATTTGCCTGTCATGTAAATCAAGTTTTTTTTCATTATAAACCTCCAGTTTTAGCATTGCCATATTTGGTGATATCAGTGGAACAATAATTTCGCCTGGAAGCGGTATGGGCATCACACGTGGTAGTACAAAAGGTATGGGTCTTGGCAAAACGAACGGAATTGCCTGTCTTCCATCAGGATCTATATAGCGTACCGGATTATTCCCCGCGTAGTGATACAGAACAATATGTAGTGCCTCTCAAGTTTGCAAAA
>SAMEA3663224__coassemble_146_pt1 | contig 131003 bp, 113 predicted proteins | sample SAMEA3663224__metabat2_low_PE_008 | metagenome-assembled genome bin SAMEA3663224 (sample SAMEA3663224) | pig gut metagenome | biome: pig gut; feature: pig-associated habitat; material: faeces | place: China | collected 2013
ATAAGCCTTCCAGTTTCCTGAAAGGCTTTACTTGTTAGCTCCTACGGGAGTCGAACCCGTCTTTCGACCTTGAGAGGGTCACGAACTAAACCGATATTCGAAGGAGCCATAAAAAAAGCTGACTTTTGAGTCAGCTTTGAGTTCCCCAAGGAGGATTCGAACCCCCACAGTCAGAACCAGAATCTGAAGTGCTACCATTACACAATCGGGGAATGTGCAGTGATGAGATAGTAGCAAATATATAAATTTATGTCAAGCAACTATCTCATTTTTTACAAAAATTCTCTTCATCATTTTCCATTATCAATAACGATAATCTTAACCGGACGATGATGACGTTTTGCCACATGGCGATCATGATAATGCTTTTCATGGCATTTCTCATAATGCCTGTCATGTTTTTTTTCATGGGAAACCTTTACAATGCGAGGCTTTAATTTCTTTTCAGAAACTTTTCCAACCTTTTCTGGTCTCACATGATTCGGTGCCCTTACAATCGGCCTTGAAGGATTCCTGTCTTCTTTCCTGGCTGCAACATGAGGCTTTTTTGCCTTAGGAGCTTCTACAACTTTGACTTTCTCCTTTGGTTTCTGAACAGGATTTTCTGCAACAGGTCCTTTCTTTGCTCCCGGTTTTTCACTGACAATTTCATCAGGCTTATCATCAACTTTGACAACAAATTTCTTTTCAGGCGAAACAGGTTCCACCGGCTTGGCTGGTTCTGCAAAAAGAGAGGCTGCCGTCACAGCAAGAACCATACCTTCCAAAGCAAATGACTTTTTGAGTGTTTGTGTATCCATTATTATTCCTCCTGAAATTGCGTAAGAACCGATTTTAGTTTTCAAAACCAGTCCTTGTCATTCTCAATTTCTAATTAATAAACCACCAGCAGTTCCAGAAGGTTTCAATAATAATGAAATGTTATGAAATCATTTCAGGCATTCATTTTCCTGAAAATCATCACTATATCTGCTTAATAAGATTTACCATTTCAATTGCACCAAGAGCACAGTCATAGCCCTTGTTTCCGGCTTTTGTTCCAGCTCTTTCCATAGCCTGCTGAATTGTGTCTGTTGTCAAAATTCCAAACATTACAGGAACCCCAGTCTGCATTGAAACAGTTGCAATTCCCTTTGATACTTCTGCACAAACATAATCATAGTGAGTTGTTGCACCTCTGATTACAGCTCCAACACAAATCACTGCATCATACTTTCCGCTTTCTGCAAGTTTTTTTGCAACTACTGGAATTTCAAATGCGCCTGGAACCCATGCCAGTGAAATATTTTCCTCGGCAACGTCATGTCTCAAAAGTCCGTCGCGAGCACCTTCAATAAGCTTTGACACAATGAACTCATTAAAGCGAGATGCAACAATTGCAACCTTCATTCCATCAGTTACAAGCTTTCCTTCAATAATTTTCATATTTTCCTCCAATAAAATCAAAAAATCACACTCACGGAACGGACATACATCAAACTATAATAATATTTTCCACTTCCGCAAGAGAGTGTTTCCAAGCAAAATACTAAAGCAAGTGTCCCATGCGGACGGCCTTGGTTTTCAAATAAAATTCATCATGCAGCTGCGGAGCCATTGAAACAGGAACACGCTCGCACACTTCTACAGGTGAATTCTCACGGGAAAAAGCATCAATTTTTTTCGGGTTGTTTGTCATGAGACGAACTTTTTTTATTCCCAGGTACTGCAGGATCTGAATGCCACAAGTATAGTCCCTGCTGTCTTCAGGGAATCCCAAAGCAAGATTTGCATCAACCGTATCCATTCCCTGTTCCTGAAGAGAATAAGCACGAATCTTGTTCAATATTCCGATTCCCCTGCCTTCCTGAGTCAAGTAAACAAGTACACCACTTTTATTCTCAGAGATTTTTTTCAGGGCTGCATCAAGCTGTTCACCGCAATCACATTTAAGGGATCCGAAAGTATCACCGGTAAGACATTCACTGTGAATTCGGCACAAAACCTTTTCTTCCTTTTCCACTTCCCCCATGACCAGAGCCTCATGATGCTCACCTGAAATCTTGTCACGAAAACCGTAGAGAATGAAGTCGCCGTATTTTGTTGGAAGATTGGCCTTTGCAACACACTCAATGATTGTTTCCTTGTATTTTCTGTATTCAATGAGATCAGCAATTTCAAGCATTGTCATGTTCCAGTTAGATGCCTTTTCCTTAAGCTCATGAAGACGAGCCATTGTTCCGTCATCACTCATGATTTCACAGCAAAGACCAATACCACTCAATCCGGCCAGGCGGCAGAAATCAACAGTTGCCTCAGTATGACCATTTCTTTCAAGGACTCCGCCTTTTTTTGCAACCAGTGGAAACATGTGACCCGGACGACGAAAATCCTCAGGTTTGGAATCAGGGTTAACAAAAGCCATTGCCGTTGCACTTCGGTCAAAAGCACTGATTCCAGTTGATGTAGAAACATGATCCACACTTACAGTAAATGCAGTCTCGTGATTATCAGTATTCTTGAATGTCATTGGAACAAGATTAAATTTTCTTGCAGTTTCTTCTGGCATAGGCATGCAAATTAATCCACATGCATTGTGTGCCATGAAATTAATATTTTCAGGAGTTGCACTTTCTGCAGAACAAATAAGATCACCCTCGTTTTCCCGTGACTCATCATCTGTAACTAGAATAAGTTTTCCGTTTCTCAAATCTTCAAGTGCTTTTTCAACCAGCTTAATTTTTTCTGTAGTCATGGCCAGGGCCTCCTTTTTTTTTTTTTCGATTCTATTAATCAGTGATAGCTTATGAAATCCGTAAACAAATTTGAAACATCATTCTTTCCATCAGGTTGTCCAAGATTCACGAAATGACTGATGTATTTTCCGACTATATCACATTCAATATTAACAATACTTCCCTGCTTTTTTTCATGGAGAATCGTCACGTTCCAGGTATGGGGAATGACTGCAACAGACACAACACAATCATTTCCAGACCAGTCAACACTTGCAACTGTAAGGCTTATTCCGTCAACACAAAGAGAGCCCTTTTCTATCATGAAATTTCCGAGAGATTTTTCCATGACAATTCTAAGATTGACTGCATTCTCATCTGAAGAAAATGACGCGATTCTAGCAATGCCGTCAACATGTCCCGAAACAATATGACCACCAAACCTACCGTCAGCTTTCATGGCCCGCTCAAGATTAACATGGCATCCAGGATACAATGACGAAAGGGATGTTCTTGAAAAAGTTTCAGGAGTAACATCTGCACAAAATGCAGAGCCTTCAATTCTGCATACGGTAAGGCAAACTCCGTTTACGGCAATGCTTTCGCCCATAACAAGCACATCAAAATCAGTCTCTATAAAAATTGAAAGTGACTTTTGATTACGCAGAATATTTCTTACTGTTCCGAGAGTTTCAATGATTCCAGTAAACATTTTACTTTTCCTCCGAAACAATTTTGTAATCAAGCAGAACATCTCCATCAAACAAAGTAACTTTTGGTTCAGAAAGCCTGACACAATTTTCTATTGATTCAACTTCAATTCCCTGCACGCAAGTTCTTGGTCTGTCTGTTCCACCAAATATTTTTGGAGCAATAAAAAGATACAGACGATTTACAAGACATTTTTTTCTGCAAAGAAGAGCACTATTCAAAAGTCCGCCTGATTCAACAAGAACACTGTCATATTTATTTTTACCAAGCCATATCAAAACCTTATCAAGATCAACATGGCCATCACAATCAGGATCCACTTCAACTACAAGAACAGATTTTTCCTTCAACTTGTTTTTCTTTTCTTCATTCTGATTTTTCAAAGTGAACACAACAAGAGGAATTTCTGATGCAGTTCTTACAAGTCTGCTGGAAAAAGGAATTTCAAGACGACTGTCGATTACAAGCCTTGCTGGATTCTTTATGCCCTCACAATCAATTCTTGAATTTAGCATGGGATCATCAGCCAGAACTGTATTTATTCCAGTCATGATGCACGAATAGTTTCCGCGCAAAAAATGAACATGCTTTCTTGATGATTCACCGGTAATCCATTTGCTTTCACCTGAAGACAAGGCAGTTTTTCCGTCTGCAGTGACAGCTGATTTTATGGCAACATAGGGCATGCCTGTTCTTATGTAATGGAAGAAAATATCATTAAGACTGTCACACTCATCTTTCATGAAATCCTGAACAACTTCGATTCCTGCTTTTCTTAATGCCTCAACCCCCTTTCCATTCACAAGAGAATTTGGATCACGGCTTCCGATTATTACGCGGCTTATACCGCTTTCAATGACAGCCTGAGTACATGGCGGCTGCTTTCCCTGGTGACAACAGGGTTCCAGAGTTACATACATATCACAACCAGAAACATCAATGTTATTTTCCCTTGCATTTTTGAGGGCATCGCGTTCTGCGTGGAGATTTCCGTATTCGTGGTGAAAGCCTTCAGATACTATTTTCCCATTGCGGACAATTACTGCACCAACAAGAGGATTGGGATGGACTTTTCCTCCACCTTTTCTGGCAAGCTCAATGGCTCTTTCCATGAAATAGTTTGATATAAAACTTTCACTCATAGAGATAGTTTTATATCAAACTAAATATAAATTCAAGACTCAAAAGTCAAACTGTCTCCAGAACAGGAAACATGAATGGTGTCACCATCACGGAATTTTCCAAGAATAATTTCTTTTGACAGTGGATTTTCAAGATAAGTCTGGACAGCTCTTTTTACCGGTCTGGCTCCAAACTCTGGCTGAAATCCCTTGTCTGCCAGGAAAGAAATTACCTTGTCATCAAAGGTCACTTTCAGGCCACGGTCCAAAAGTCTCTTGGAAACCCTTTCAAGCTGAAGTCGGACAATCGATTCAATATGTGACTTTTCAAGTTTCTGGAACATGATTGTCTCATCAATTCGATTCAGGAATTCTGGTCGGAATGTCTGCTTGAGAAGAACATCAATCTTTTCCTTTATTTCAGACAAATCGGAGTCAGCATTATCAAGAATAAGAGATGATCCAAGATTGCTTGTCATAATGATAATAGTGTTCTTGAAATCAACAACGCGTCCCTGACCATCTGTCAAACGTCCATCATCAAGAACCTGAAGAAGAACGTTAAAAACATCCGGGTGGGCTTTTTCAACTTCATCAAGCAAAATAACGCTGTATGGTCTTCTTCTGACAGCTTCAGTCAGCTGGCCACCCTCATCATATCCAACATATCCTGGAGGTGCTCCAATAAGGCGGGTCACGCTGAATTTTTCCATGTACTCGCTCATATCAATTCTGGTCAAGGCCTTTTCATCATTGAACAAAAAATCTGCCAGAGTCTTTGCAAGTTCCGTCTTTCCTACGCCTGTTGGTCCGATGAAAAGAAAACTTCCCAGAGGTCTGTTGGGATCACTCAAACCGGCGCGATTTCTGCGGATTGCATCAGCCACACTAGACACAGCCATATCCTGACCGACAACCCGTTTGTGAAGCACATCTTCAAGCTGAATATACTTTTCTTTTTCTCCGGACATCATCTTGCTCACCGGAATTCCCGTCCATGCAGAAACAACACGACAGATATCCTCTTCAGTAACTTCTCTTTTCAGGAGAGACTGTCGTTCCTCAGAAATGTTTTCAGACTTTTCATTCTGAAGGTTTTCCAGTTCCTTTTCCAGTTCCGGTATGACTGAATACTTAAGCTCTGCAGCTTTTTCAAGATTTCCTTCGCGGGTAAATTTTTCAACATCACTTCTTGCCTTTTCCAGGTCTTCCTTCAGCTTTCTATTTCTGTCGATTGAAGACTTCTCATTAAGCCATCTGGCTTTCATGGCATCTCTCCTGCTTGTTATGTCGGAAATTTCACCATTAAGTTTTTCAAGACGCTCACGGCTTTCCTTGTCTTTTTCTTTAAGCAGGGACTGTTTTTCAATGGCAAGCTGAAGCAGTTTTCTTTCAAGCTTATCAAGTTCAACAGGCTGACTTTCAATTTCCATCTTAAGACGGCTGGCTGCCTCATCAACCAGATCAATTGCCTTGTCCGGCAGAAATCTTGATGTAATATACCTGTTGCTAAGTTCTGCTGCTTCAACCAGAGCCTCATCATTTATTATGACTCCATGATGAACCTCATACTTTTCACGAAGTCCGCGAAGAATTGCAATTGTGTCCTCAACACTTGGTTCCTGGCAGAAAACCTGCTGAAATCTTCGTTCAAGAGCAGCATCCTTTTCAATATACTTTCTGTATTCATTTAAGGTTGTTGCACCAATTACCCTAAGTTCACCTCTGGCAAGAGCAGGCTTAAGCAAATTACCTGCATCTGTTCCACCCTCACTTGCACCGGCACCAACAATTGTGTGAAGCTCATCAATGAACAAAATTATTCTGCCTTCACTTTTGGCCACCTGTTTGATTACACCTTTGAGTCGCTCCTCAAATTCTCCGCGGTATTTTGCACCTGCCACAAGCTGCCCCATATCAAGGGATAGAAGTTTCTTGCCCTTAAGACTGTCCGGAACATCACCAGATGCAATTCGTCTTGCAAGTCCCTCAACAACTGCAGTTTTTCCAACACCCGGCTCACCAATAAGAACAGGATTATTTTTTGTTCGTCTGCTTATTACCTGCATTACACGGCGGATTTCCTCATCACGCCCAATGACCGGATCAATTTTGTCCTGAGCAGCCTTTTCAGTTAAATCAATGCAATACTTTTCAAGTGAACGCATTTTACTTTCAGGATCGTTGGAATCAATTGTCTCGTTTCCGCGGATTTCTTTTAGTGAAAGAAGAAGCGTGTTTCTGTCACATCCCCGGGACCTGAGCAAATTTCCAACAGGAATATCTTCTGCACTCATGGCAAGAAGAACATGCTCGCATGAAAGATAAAGATCTTTCAGAAATGACATTTCCTTTGTTGCCTTTGCCATTACTTTCTGAAAAGAAGATGAAGGCAATGCATTGGACTGCCCCTTAACAACAGGGATCTTGTCTAAAAGTCTTTGAGTTTCTTCTTTTATTTCCGGGATTTTAATTCCGATTTTTTCCAGTAGCGGGACAACAACTCCGTCTTTCTGGTCAATCATTGCCATAAAAAGATGTTCAGCAGTAACTTCCGCATGATCACTGCTCTGAGCCAAAACACATGCTGTTTTAACTGCATCCTGAAGTTTCAAAGTCATCTGTTCCTGATTCATAATTACCTCTCTATGACATTTGATATAATTAACTCAAGCAAATGCCTGATATATCAGATATAAAAAAATCAGGAGAAAAATTCAAGTTTTATACGACAATGCTCACAGTAAGCTGGAGTCGATGCACAGGCAAAACGATGGGGATATTATTTATTTTAGCTGGAGAGATTTTTTGTCAAATGCGAGGGGATGATTTTATCTGGCACCGTATTCAATGTTTCCGTATTCACAAAGACATTTTTTTATTTCTGCCTGCTCAATGAGTTCAAGGGCTTTTTTCTGCTTCTTGTAAATACAGATTTTTCCATAGCCGGTTGATCCGCCCAATACCCTCATTACTTTTCGCTCTCCTTCAGGACTTTCATAATCACGGAGGAACATTTCACTTGTATTGCAGAAAATATCAATATCAACAACCATGCTTGAATTCTCGGCACTAACATTCCAGTGAAGCCTTTGCCCCTCTTCTGCCTCAGGAGATTCCTGGCATGAACAGATTACGCGGCTTCTTTTCAGCCGGCTCTGGGAAAATTCAAAGACCTTGCCATTATAAACAACGAAGAGGAAAAAGCTTCCGTCGTATTCACCCTGCACACAGAATGAAGTCTGTGAAAGCATTGAACCTGTTATTTCACTAGAGATAAAGCTCGAATTAAGATGCAGGAATGGATTTGCAAAATCCCCGCCCCAGTTTTTGTCATAGAAACCGAATGATGTCTTTGGATTTACTGTATAATCCTCATTATTGTAACGGATAAGCCCCGTAAATTCCACGCATCCGGAAGGAACATACCAGTTGAGTGACTTTGACTTATATCCTTTTCTGACAGGTCTTTTCTTTTCTATCCTGAGGTTCCAGGCAACAGATCCCGTATTGCACATGTATTCAGGATGATCAATAAGATCCTTGTCTGTTACACTGACAACACCTTTAGTATAGTTTTCCCCAAGAACGCATTCCTTGTGCTTTTCCTTGTCCAGGGAAATAATGACACCCTTTGAAACATAGTCAACATCTGCACATGGATAATATGAATTGATTATTGTTCTGTCGGTAAGAATGCCGGCTCTGATCATAAGAAAAGAAGGAACCACAAATTCCTGCGAAGAAGAATTCTTTGCACCGTCTGATCCGGCCAATATAAACTGAAGGTCTTTTCCGTCGTTAGAAAGTCTGTTTTTGAAACCAAGGACTGGTTCATCTGGTGAAAGGATTGGGTTAAGAAGATAGAACTCAAGAAGGAAAGTCTTTTCTGCACCAGTCATAGAGCTGATTCCACTGACAACAAGACGCCATCTGTCAAATCCGCTCTTTTTCTGTTTTCCCTTTAGTCTGACTTTTTCATTTCTGCTAATCTTTGCTGCAGCCATAGCCCTTCCTGCCCAAAATAAAAAATTCCAATACCTGGATATATTTTCGGCAGGGAAGGTTCTTTATTTAAACATTTTGTTCAAAGAATTCTTGAATTTACTGTCATCAACAGGGAAATTCTCATCCAGGAATTCAAAGCAGTTCTGAGCACCACGCTGAACATGTTCATACCAGATTGCATAAAGCTCAGGTTCAAAATCAGCTCCAGGGAAAGGTGCACCCTGAACATCTGAAACCAGCTGTCTCATTAATTTTGCAAGCTGCTCTACACTAGTCTTATCCATAAATATCACCTCTGTATTTAACAAATTATAGTGGAAGATTTATTATTTTTCTACTGTTTTGCCTGATTTTATCAGTAACCATGGACTTACCGCACAAAATGACCCTATCTCCCTTGAATTTGAATCTTGCAAAGCGTTCACAAGCCTTTTTCAAGTTCTCAAGATTCATTGAAAGGATTCTCCTGATCTTTCTTCTGTTCATGTCAGGTGTAATTCCATAAAGCTCATTTGTTATGGCAAATACACCTTTTGAAGAAGGCGAACTTGGAGTTATTTCAGATGAATAGACACCTGCAATTGCCTTGTCCAGTTCAGTCTGAGTAAATTCCTTGTCCGAAAGGGATTTCATGCTTTTCTCAAAGAATTTGAGTGAATCAAAGGGATGGGGATCCCTGTATGTTCCAAACCTTGAATGGGCAACAAGTCCGTTTACAGCAAGGAATACACCATAGGCACCACCAACAGTTCTCACCTGGTTCCACAAGTCAGTTGTTTCCATAAGATGGGTGAGAATTTCATCAGCAACAACCTGATCCGTATCATATTTCGAGCAGCCTGACAATGCCGTAGAAAAACCAATGTTTCCTGGAATGACAAAAACTTCATCACAAAACGGATTCTTTGCCTTTGTCAGTTTTCCTTCAATTTCCGTCATTTTGAGAAGACTGGCGCTGCTTTGGTTCAACTTCGGCTCAGGAGGCAAAAGAGAGCATTTTTTTGCAAGATCAGAAAATCCCCTGCGGGCAGCCTTGAGACCTTCCTCATCTGCAGTCACGGTAAACATGGCACCGCTTGATCTGATTCTTGCAAACAGGTCAGACAAGAGATTTACCAGTTTCCTGTGATTCATTTTCTTTGCCTCAAGGAAAGTTCCATAGGATGATATTCCAGAAACCAGCTCTCTGACGGCATAGGGACGTGAAGTCTTTCTGTATGCCCTGAGCATTCCATAATACAACGCCTGCTGAACAAGAGAATTTCCAAATCCCGTAATTGCACTTGAAAAAAGAGTATCAAGACGCTTTTCATCATCAAAGGAAACTTCATTTATGAATCTTGAAACAAAATCAAAGGCCTCGGAACAAGTTTCCACGGGGAACTTGAATGAAATTGAAAACCACTCACGCCCCTTAACGAGAGGATCCTTTTCAACTATGGGCACGGAACATTCTGGAATTGTCGCAAGCCTGATCCTGCAGCCAAAGTCCGCAACACATCTTCCGGCAATGTTATAAACCTTGTCCCACGAAAGGTTTGTCCAGCCCACATCAGGAAATGCCACTTCAAGAATCGGAAGCCATTTGAGAAGCTTGACATGAAGAGTATCAACCGGGAAATTCACAGAGGCATAGACAATTCTGTTTGTCGGCTGCTTGCATGAAACAATTGGAATTCCAGCAACTGATGACCTTTTTGCCCTCGTGTTTTCATATATTGGCTTGAGATCCTTTTTCCTGACATAAGGAATTATGTTTGAAGGGCCTTCTTTTTTCTGGAACTCATGCATTCTGTCAAGAGTCTCGGAAAGACGTTTTTCTCCCCACTGCCTGTATATTCTTCCGGCAATTCTTTCTTCAGACTGATTTCTTTTTCTTGTCCATTCAAGGGATGGAGTCACTATTACAAATGACCTGTTTTCATTATCAAGAAAATATTTCCTGATGAGCCTTGAAATATATTTTCTGTCACTGCGGAATTTTTCTTCAACACGTGCAGTTTCCCTAATATAATCAAGCAAGTCAAAAGGACTTTTTCCATATGTCCACGCCATGAGAGTTTTTCGCAGAAGAGTCAATGAATATGGCTCACTGTATCTCTTGACTTCCCTGTTCACCACATTGAACTGCAGGCACGTTCGTTCCAGATCATCATCATTGATTCCATTTCTGGCAATATCTTCCAGTGACTCTAAGATTGCATTCCTGAGCCTGAGCTGATCCTTCTTTTCTATTCCGGAAAAGGCAAAGCTGCATGTCGTATATCTTATGTAAACAGAAGGCCCGCTTTTTGAAGAGAAATCACTACCAGGAAACCTGTCCAGAATTGATTTTACCAGCGGCGCTGAATCGGCACCTGCAATAAGCTCACACAGAAAAAACAGTTCCATGGAATCATGGCTCAAGTCTGACTTTTCGGCTTCCTTTCCGATTCTCCAGATCCAGGAACACAGCCCCTTTTTCTCATCCTCAGAATCACCCTCACATGGACCTGTTGCACGAACAAGACTTTTTATCTTGAAATCAGGATTATTTTTCGGGAACGATGCTTTTTTTCCAAAGCTGTTTACGCGGGAAATAACATTGTCACTCAGGAAATCAAGTTGTTCTTCAGTCGGGATGTTTCCATAGAGGAACACAAGACAGTTTTTCGTACAGTAATATTTTTTATGAAAGGCCCTGACTTTCTCTACGGTCAAATCAGGAATGCACAGGGGATCTCCACCGGAATCCCACTTGTAGCAGGTTCCCCCAAGAACAGAAGATTCAATTATGTCAGATGCTACTCCATTGAACGAAGACCATGCACCTTTCATCTCGTTAAACACAACGCCCTGAATGCAAGGTTTGCCTTCATCATTGTGCTCAAGACGCCATGCCTCCTGCCAGAAAATTTCCTGGTCCAGCAAAGGAAAAAATACGGCATCTGAATAGACTGACATAAGATTAAAATAATCAGCCTTTATGAGAGAACTTGCCGGAAAGACTGTTCGGTCTGCAGATGTAAAGGCATTCAAATATGTGCTCATACTCTGATTTGAAAGCTGGAGGAAAGCATCCTTTACCGGAAATTTTTTTGAACCGCACAAAACCGAATGCTCCAGCACGTGGGCAACACCAGTTGAATCCTGAGAAGGAGTTCTGAAGGCAAAGGCAAAAAGATTTTCATCATCATCATTCAAAAGATGAAACACCTCAAGCCCGGATTCCTCATGCCTTAGATAAATTCCGATGGAATCTGAATGAACTACCTTCTGAACATCAAGGACACGGAACCCTTTGTACAAATCATTTATTTTCATACGTAAACCTCTCCATCATCACGGGTAAAAATCCGAAGCTCTCCCCGTTCCCAGGCACGGCGCAAATATGAATAGAAAGAAGATGTCATGCGCTCGCTCTCTGTTCTAGTAAGATGTTCAAGCATTGATTCTTCATCAAGAATAACCTGGGCCCTGTTATGAGATACGTTTGACAAAATCTTTTCCCGGAACTCAATGCTTTTTGCCCTGATCAGAACGGCAATATCCCTGTTATCCATATCATGAAGGTAATTCTGAAGGAATCTGTCGTCACAAGCAATAACATCCTCTTCCGTGAACAATCGTTTTCTAAGATCCGCACCAAGTTCCGGATCCTGTTCACTCAAAGTATTGATAATTGAGCTTTCTGCACCCACATCCATTCTCTTGAGTATCTGCGCAAGAACTCCACGTCCATCCATATTCTGGGAATTCTCAGTGTTCTGAGTGAGCATTTTTTCATGAAGACTCTTGTTAAGGTTTTCAAGAACATCCGGATTAACGCTCTTCATTTTTGCAAGTCTAAGAACAATTTCACCCTTTGTTTTTACATCCATTGAATTGATAACCTGAGCAGCCTTCTTCGGTTCAATCTGGGAAAGAACAATGGCCTGGACTGCAACACTTTCGCCTTCAATAAGAATTTTAATTCTCTCGGGATTTGAATCCTGCAGGTAGTCAAATGGTTTTCCCTCCGGATACCTAAGGGATTTTTTCATCAGAAGGTCAGCTTTCTGCTCTCCGTATGCCTTTACCAGAATGTTTCGGGCAGTTTCCATGCCGCCTTCTTCCCTGGCCCTGGCAATGAGTCCCTCAAACTCGGACAATATCTTGCATGATTCCTCTGGAGTGATTTTCTTAATTGAAGCCATCTCCGGAACAATCTTTTCAATCTGCTCTTCAGTCAAATGTGGAAGAATCTTTGCAGCCTCATCAACTCCAATAATCACCAGGAATTTTGCAACACGGCGGAATATGGAATCCTCGCCATTCTTTGATGTAACAGGAACCTTTATGAGGCCACTTTCCTTGAGTGTCTTTGCGGCAGCCAGAACATCCTCGCTGGTTGCAGTCTTTTTCTGGGCAAACCATGTACCTGACTTTGCAGCAGCCTCTGCTTTTTGCCTGGTCAATTCATCCAGCTTTTCATTATGAATTTTTTCCATGCGGATATTTTTTGAATTGATTTTCTCGAACAAGGGTTTGTGAACTAAAGGAGTTTTTCTGTCTTTCTTTGGCTTTTCATCCCCTGCAGATGACACCTCTCTGATCATCTGTGAAATACTTTTTGCCTCATCAAATTCATCTGAAATATCTTTTGATTTTTCAGGTTTTCCGGCATTCATATATGCATTGAGTCTTAAACTATTCAAATCCATTCCATCATTATAGAAGAAAAAATTAATAGTAGACAACCCGACGACAATTCATAATCAATAATTATTTTTTTAGTGTTATTGACTTAAACTTCTTTTTTTTAGATTATTATTTCCATTATGAAAAAAGATACTTTGTCCAGGGCTCAACTGGATTCCATGTCCACAACTGAACTTATTTCTCTGTGCGATGAATACGGAATTTCAGTACCGGACGACTTGAACAGATTGTTTATCATTGGTGAATTGCTTGAAGCATCAATGGAATCACAGCCAGAAGAAGAATCTGTCAAGATTGTTGAAGATGACGGTGACATGCCTGAAAATCTTCCAAAATCATACAACAACACATGTGTTGACGCCATTCTCAGAAACCCGGCATGGCTTTTCGTTTTCTGGGATATTAAGGAATCAGACTCATCAAGCCTAAAATCAGATCCGGCATTCACAGATCTTTTTCTTCATGTTTCTTTTCCAAAATCAGAAGATGACAAGGCTCCGGAATATTCTTTTGATGTTAACATTGACTTTGAAAACAACGAGCAGTATGTCCTGATTCCATCAGGAAACAGATATGTTAAAATTGATCTGGCAGCATCTTTCAATGGAAAAAAGACAGATGTTCTTGCTTCAAGCAGATACATTGAAATTCCATGCGAGAACGAAAAGATTCAGAACATGGTTCCAGGAAAGGAACTGGACTTCTCAGAACTGATCCGTCTTTCCGGCATGAAAAAAATTCTTCACGATCACTATCTGAATCACAGACAGTCATTCACAGAATAGTCACTTAATTAAGGTAGGAACATAAAGTGGGCAAAAAAAATCTTGCGCTGATTATCGAAGCAAATCAGGGATATATTAGAAACACAGACAAGAACAAGAATTTTTCTGCGCAGAACAACATTCTGTTTTCTGCAATGACACAAACCTACATTCCCCTGCTTAACATGATGAACAGACTCAGGGATGAAAAAATAAATTTCAAGATTGGTCTTGTTCTCTGCCCGGCAATCTGTGAATCATTCAGTGACGAAGAAATCATAAACCAGTACATAGATCACCTTGACAATCTTATTACACTGGGAAAGAAAGAAATTGCCCGCTGCAAGAAAAATGAATATTTTGACCAGGCACAATCATGTCTTGATCACATTGAAAAAACAAAGACTGACTTCACTGAAAAATATTCATCAGATCTTCTTTCTGCATTCAAGTCTCTTGCAAAGGATGACTACATCGAGCTCATTCCAACTGCAGCAACATACGCATACCTTCCACATTATGCAGATTTTATTGAAGCACTGAACGCACAGGTTGAAACCGGACTTTTTTCACACAAGCATTTTTTCGGCTCGGCAGGTGAAGGATTCTGGATTCCTCATGCTGCATGGGACAGGAACCTTGAATGGGTTATCAGGTCATACGGCGTAAACTACACAATCCTGGATGCAAGATCAATTCTTTTTGCAAAAAAAGCACCTGAGACCGGAATTTTCACTCCGGTGCGCTGCAGGAATTCTCTGGTCGTATTTGGAAAAGATCCTGACACTGACGAAGAAATTTTCGGTGAAGAAGGATTCTGCAAAAACCAATGCTACAGATGGCAGGAAAGGGACATTGGATTCGACTTACCGCAAAAAGAAATTGCATCTTTCTTCGGAAAAAATGATGCCAGAATAGAAACAGGATTCAAGTACTGGGCCATTGCTGATGAAGACGAGGAAAACCTTGTTCCATACAACAAGGACGAAGCTGCAGAACAGACCGTAAAAGATGCGCTTTCATTCTACGAAAACAAAAATGAAAGACTTGAAAAGGCTTGTGAACTTCTCGACGGAAAAGATGCATCCCTTGTCTGTGTAATTAATGCCAGAATGCTTGGTCAGAAATGGCACGAGGGCATTCAGTGGCTTGAAAACGTAATCAGATGTATTGACAGCAAAAAGGGATTTGAGCTTGCACACTGCAAAGATCTTATTGCAAATCAGTTTGAGCTGGAAAAAATTGAGCCATATCCTTGTTCATCCAACGGACTTGGATACGGAGAAGACATGCTTTCAAATGCCAACAGCTGGATGATCAGGTACACAAGAAAGGCAACAGAAAGAATGATTGACCTTGCAGACAGATTCCCATCTGAATCATCACTCAAGGAACGCCTTCTCAACATGGCAGCAAAACAGGTTCTTCTTGCACAGTCAGGAAACTGGCAGGAAATGATCAACGAGGGAAACATGCCTGACTTTGTGGAAGGACAGTTCAAGGACGAGATTCTATCTTTCACAAAAGTATTTGACTCTCTTGCAAGCAACACTGTCAGCACAGAATGGCTCACCGGATGCGAGCAGAAAAACAAGATTTTTCCATGGCTTAACTACAGGATTTTTGCCCGAAAGCACTAGGTGTGATTTCCATTTTCCACAAGGTCAATGGCATTGATTGAGCATAACTTTATTTTCTGATAAACTTTTTTTTATTGTGGGAAGTAGAAAATCAAAAATCATAAGCTCTGTAGTTGTTCTCCTTGCAATAACAACAGCCACTTTTTTTTCAAAGCCAAAATCCTCTGCCATGACTGAAATTTCCCAGGGTCAAAATGCATATCCTGAAGATTTCATCAGCATCATCATGAACATTTCAAGGCTTTCAAAAGACTCAAACCATATTCAGATAATAAATCTTTTTAACGATGATCTTTTCAATTTCCACAGAAACTCTTTTCCCCAGGACAAAACTTCAGAACTCAGAAAAATTGATTCCCTCATAAACGAAACAAAAACTCATGTAGCCAGATACAGAAAGCTTCAGAATGAAATAAACTCACAGAAAGTAAAGTTCGATTCCTGCAGTCAACCCCAGGACATTGAAAAATACATAAATGATTTTGCATCCTTGAGAAACACAATCCGGTCAACAGGGCTCGACCTGAAAAATGCTTCAAGCTCGCAATATGCAGATTTCCTTGCCGGATTCATTCTTGGAATCGACAGCATACCAGATTCAGGTCTTGTGGGATCCATGGACCAGAACTACAACAGTCTCATAAACCGATCCCGCGACTCAATCATGAAAATCTGTGCAAATGAATGCAAGATAATTGAGGAAGCATTCAAAAAAGAAAATATTTTTTCAAACACACAAATGACAAGCCGGGCAGAAAATTCAATTGCAGTCATAAGAGACAAAGTTTCAGACCTGCAGACAATGAATAACTATTTTTCCAAGCTTAAATTTGACACAAAGAAAAACAAATACATCAAAAGCGAATCATCAGTTTCACTTTCATCAGTCTACGTTCTGTGCACAGAAAGCAAAAACCTTTTCAGGGCAATTAGAGGCGTGCAGACTGAAATCAACAGAAAGATTGCAGACGGTGAAAAAACTGCAGACGGAATCAGGGCAAACAAGGAAAACTACTCTGCTCCACTCCTGGCTTCTGCAAGGAACTATTCAACATACGAAAAAATCGCGGACCAGGCAAAAAAGTCTGATTCAATATACACACTGCGAAGTTTTCCCACTGATCAGCTTTCATGGTCCATGCTGAGAATTCCATACATAAATGCCTGCGATCTTATTCGCGACCATTCAAGCACAAGTTCAACCGGAATCTGGGTTTCACTTGCAGCTTACTATGCAACAGCGGCACAGACTCTCTACGAAGATGACTTTCAGGCAAATGAAAACCTCAAGAAATATCTGGCAGGAGAAGACGGCAATTACTATCCGTCAAAATGCATGAAGGAAACAGAAATCCTCCGTGCAAACATCAATAAGGACAAAAGCACTCTTGCAGAAGCATCAGCCGTTCTTAACGAGGGATACATTTACAAGGCAAAATTCCTTAACCAGCAGAAGCAGATTAATGAATGCTCAGTAAAAATCTCAGAACTGGAAAAGAACTTCATTGAGTTTGCAAAACAGGCCCGCGAGCAGATGATGGAATCCCAGGTTGCAGAAAATGAAATCAATGTTTTCTACAACAGATCAAGATCGTACTATTCACGAGGAGACTATTCTTCCGCATACGAAAACTGGCAGAGAGCAAATGACACATACACAAATGTTCTGGAAAAACTAAAGAAAGATGCAGACATTCAGTCACAGGTTTTTGAAAAACTGCAGAAACTCAGACATGACATTATTGAAGGACAAAAACCGCTTTTCGTAAATGAAACTCGCGGAATGAAAAACAAAGCGCGTAACGAATATTACGCTGGAAACTTTACTCAGGCCACATCAATTCTTGCACGCATCGACAAAAAAAGAGATGACTGGGCAAAACTCATGGATATTACCCTTGAACCTGATGCCGAACTTGAACGACTCAAGGATTATGTAAACACTGCAATTGCAATTCGCGAAGGTCGAGAAATTTCTGCCTACGATTCAAAGGCTCCGGAAATGAGACAAAATCTTTCCATTGCAAAAAAATATTATCAGGAAGGAGAAAAGCTTTCTTCAAAGGGAAAGAAAAAGGAATCAGAAAAACTTCTCAACGAAGCAAAGCTCAAAATTAATCAGGTTAAAATCTATTATCCGCGCAACAAAGATGCCAGCTCACTTGGACTTAGAATTGACAAGCTTCTTGATCCAAAGACATTCAGTGCCGCATTTGATTCAAAATTCTCACAGCTTAAGCAGGTCAATTATTCATCAAGATCTGCAATGGCACAGGAATCATACAGCACACTGCTTGACCTGTATGAAATGAATCCGTCCTATCCTGGACTGAAAAATCTTCTGGCATCAGCTGAAATTGATCTTGGGCTCAAACCAAAACCAATGACAAAAGTATCAACAGCCGGAGCAGCAAAACTCGCAAACGAAGCACAGCAAATTCTTAACTCTGCAGGACGTGACACAATTCTTTTACAGCAGGCCAAGAACAAGGCAAACCAGGCTCTTGAAATAAACCCTAACAATGAAAAAGCCATCATGGTTCTTGATGAGATTGCACTCCGAACAGGACAGCAGTCTGCTGTTACCCTTTCTGCAAAAGATGAACAGCTGTACCACAGCGCACTTGCAGACCTGCAGAACAACAACATCATCGAGGCAAACGCAAAGCTCACCAGGCTTCTTGCAAATTCGGCAAATACTCGTTCCGCTAAAATCCTGAAACTAAAAAAGAGAATTGAGGCTCAGTTGTAATGAAAAAAATAATTTCCATAATTGCATCATTTCTGGCATTCTCTATTTCAGCTGCTGCTCAAAACTATTACTTTGAAAAAAGCTACATAGCAACAGATTCTCAGGCAAACTGCTGCTATCCGCAAGGAATTTCGGCATCACTTCCGGGACAAAAGGCAGTTATTTTCTGGCAGGACATAGACGAGTCAAACAGGCACATATACCTGAGCGCAAAATCAAGTCTCAACGGATATTACTGGGAAACCACACCGCGGTTTGCCGGCCCCATTGAGTACATGGGAGACGTTCCTAATGTATTTTCTGCAGCATCAAATTCAAAGTCTATTGTTGTTGCAGCAATGACATCAAGCACGCAGATAACGGTCTTCACTTCAAATGACTATTTCAAGACTTTTTCATCCGCAGTTCTTGATACTAACGGCCATAACTTTATTGCTCCACGCGTTTTCAGAAATTCAAAAAACGAATTCACAATACTTGCTTCACTTCCGGAAAACGAATCATTTTCCATCTTTTCTTCTACATCAAGAGACGGAACAACATGGAGTGAATTTTCCAGAATCACTGCAACAAGCCAGATTGAAAATTCATACAATCCAATCGCACCATACCTTGCCCCGGTACAGGGAGGTGACCTGCTTGTTTACCAGGCACAACACACACAGTCAAACCTGATTTCAGTTCAGCTGTACACGGCAATTTCCAGAGATGGTGGAAAAACATTCTCTAAACCATCCCTCATTACCGGAGAACAGATTGTTCCAGACGATCCAAAATTCTATAACTACAACAATCAGTTTCCAACAGTTGCCAAATCATCAACCGGAGAAACTTACATTGCATGGGAACGATCTCCATTCTATTCGACAAATGCTGATATATACGTTGCAAAGCTCAATCCCAACGGAACAATCAAGGGTGAAGCTGAAAAAATTTCCACAACAGGATATGCCGCAAAACCGGAGCTTTTTGAATTCAACGGAACAATGAATCTTCTCTGGTTTACGACAGTTTCCGGAAGCAGGCAAGTTTACCTTACCACAAAAAAAGGTGCCTGGTGGGAAGACTCAAAGATTATTTCCGGCAAAAACTCATCCATGGCACTTCCACTTATTGCAAACGCAGGTAAGGATCTGTCCTTTGTGTGGGAAGAATTCAACTCATCAAAAAAGAAAACTGGACTTGCAATCCTGAACACAGACAGAAGCGTATCAAAGCCGAAAATTTCAGCAGTCAACTTCAAGCAGAACCAGAAGTCAAATTCAAAGGAAGTAACAGCAAGGGTCACGACTACAGAAGACTCGTCCGGAATCCGCGGTTTCTCATGGATCTGGACAAAAGACATTTCCCAGGAACCACCGAAAGAAGTAATGAATTCACCATCCGACAATATTCTCAAGCAAATTGCAACGGAAGAAGGAAAATGGTACTTCAAGGCAAGACAGTCTGACTTTGCAGGAAACTGGTCAGAAAGCGTTACCCTTTCATATGAACTTGACACAACGCCTCCGGAAAAAGTCTATCTTGATCAACTGTCATACGACTCACTTGGTTTTATATCATCAAACACATTTACCCTGAACTGGAATCCAAGCACAATGGATTCTGATATTGCAGGTTACACTTACACTCTTAAGTACATTGACTCAGTTCCTGCTGAACTTCAGACAAACTCAAGACACCCAATCAAGCTGAGCCAGGAAAATGCAGAAAGCCTTGCAAAAAAAATATTCAAGGCAAATGAAATTGAATCAAAGAACATTCCTCACCTTCCGGAATACATTGTTTCAAAAAGAAGGAAAGTTAATTACAAAAACATAAAGAATGGGTTCTACCTTTTCTGCATCGCGGCAATTGATGAAGTAGGAAATATTGGCGAAGTCGAATCCCTGTTCATTCCGGTAAACAAATATGCTCCGTCAACCTACGTTACATCAGTTCAGTCAAAGACAAATGATTTCGGTGATTCAGAAATTTCAATAATCGGTGGTGGCTTTACATACGATGGAAGCATCACTGCAATCTACATTGACAAGGATGGGCTTGCACCTTACGACTACACGGTTCATCTTTCAAGCGGTGAATACAAAATCAATTCCGACAACAGAATCTCCCAGATAAAGCTAAAAAATGTTTTGTCCGGTGACTACAGAATCGGAATGATGCACTCTGATCGCGGACTGTACTTTTCTCCAAAGCAGATGCTGAAGATAGAAGAACATGGAACAACTAAAATTAAGAGTGACTATAATTTCTTACCTGACTGGAAATTCATTCAGAAAAATTACAAAAAGCACCTGAACGTAACCCTGCCTGTTCTGATTCTCTTGCTGCTCATTGCCGGAATCGGAATCACAGTTTCAGTACGTTCACTTGCTGACACAGTAAAGGAAACATTCGCAGTAAACGCAGAAGTCAAGGCACTTCTGGAAGGAGATATTATGCCACAGGAGAAAAAACGAAAGGCAACTGTTTACAAGCAGAAGGGATTCAGTCTGAAATCAAAGCTTGTTCTTCATTCATCAATTCTGATTGCTTTTATGGATATGCTTATCTTCCTTGGATTCGGTTATTACATGATCAGCGTTCAGAAACGAACACTTGCAACAAGCCTTTACGACCGCATATCCGTAATGATGAATTCAATTTCCAGCGGTGCAAAAATCTACCTTCCGCAGACAACAACAACAGACAATCTTTCCCTTACTGATATTGCGAACCAGGTTTCGGCACTGAGCGAAAGCCGATTTGCCACAATCACAGGATATTCAGCAGAGCACAACAGAACAGGACTTGATTCTGTATGGGCAACAACAGATGAAGACATTGTTTCCAAGACTGACTCAGACACATTCATTCCGGGTGTTTCACGACTCAATGTTGAGGAATGGAATGACATTCTCAAGAAATGCGAGGAACTGAACACAAAGGCTGCAGAAGAAGCCGGAGATATTTCCCTCAACATAACGGAACTCACATCTGAAGGTATTGCTCTTGCCAGCCGCACAGACACAAAGAGCGTTGAAAGACGATCAGAAATCCAAACAATCCGAAACCAGCTTTCTTCAAAACTTGATTCAATTCTCAACACAATCTCAACACAGGCAGAAGGAAGTTTCCCTCAGTTTGATCCGGAAAACATAGACACAGAAAACACTGATTACATTTTCTTCAAGCCGATTCTCTACAGACAAGGAAACGACTCAAACTATGTACACGGTGTAATTCTCGTTAAGATCAGCACGGAATCTCTCATCCAGCAGATTGAACATGAAAAGGATATTATCATCAAGACATGTATTGTTGTTCTTGTGCTTGCGCTTCTTCTTGCAATATTCAGTACATACATCATGGCCTCGCTGATTGTAAGACCTATCAAAAAACTCGTTGCCCATGTTGCAATGATTCGCGACACTGACGACAAAGAAAAACTTGACGGCAAGAACATTGTCATTGAGTCAAAAGATGAAATCGGTATGCTGGGTGATACTGTCAACGAAATGACAAAGGGCCTTGTAGAGGCTGCAGTACAGGCAAAGAACCTGACCATGGGTAAAGACATTCAGACACGATTCATTCCTCTTGAAATCAAGGACGGCATTACACTCACAACCGGTAAGCTCCAGGCAAAAGGTGCTGACTTTTTCAGTTACTACGCTGGTGCCGATGATCTTTCAGGAGACTATTTCGACTACCTGCAGATTGACGAAACTCATTACGCCATTATCAAGTGTGACGTTTCAGGACACGGAGTTCCAGCTGCCCTCATCATGGTTGAAGTTGCAACTCTCTTCCTTAACTATTTCAAGAACTGGAACATGAAGAATCCACGCCAGGGGCTCAACATTTCTCCAATCGTTGGCCAGATAAACGATCTTATTGAAGCCCGCGGTTTCAAGGGAAGATTTGCTGCATTCACATTGTGCATCATGGATACTGCAAATGGTGACTGCTGGTTCTGCAATGCCGGAGACAACATCGTTCACGTATACGATTCAGAACTTGCATCAACTAAAATAATTACACTCCAGGAAACACCTGCTGCAGGAATGTTCAGCACTGACCTGGTTGAAATGAAAGGCGGATATAAGGTTTCAAAATTCAAGCTCAAGCACAATGATGTACTTCTGCTCTACACTGACGGTATCGAAGAAGCAAAACGCAACTTCCGTGATGACAACGAAAACATCATAAAGTGCATGGAAAGCGGACTGACAGAGGGCGAAATTCACGAAAGTCATACAGTCGGCGATGATAACGAAGAAATGGGGCCTGACCGTGTAACTCAAATTATTGAAAGTGTTTATGCTAAACGCAAATTCAAGCTTCACAAGTTCCATGCATGGACTGATCAGGAAGATTTTGATTTTGACTTCACAACATGCGAAGGATCAGCAGAAGATGCAATCATGGCACTCGTTTCCGTTGAAAAAGTATTCCGTCTTTACAGGCCTAAGGAACCAAAACCAACAGACCGCGTAAAGGTAGACAAAAACATTGATGAATTCCTTCACCAGCATTTTAATCAGTATTCAGAATACTGTTCAGACAGGCAGGAAATTCAGGATGATCCCACACACATTTACTACTGTGGAGTAAAGGAAGATCCTCAGTACGATGACCTTACCCTCATTGCCATAAAGAAATCATGATGATTGTTGATATTGTTGGATTATTTGTGATAAACTGTTTGATAAGGTTAATAATCCCTCACCGCGGCAAACAAATGAAAATATCATTTAGGTGAAAAGGAGCTAACTATGGCAACAAGAAGAAACCCTCGTTTTAAGGAATGTAGAAGATTGGGTGTAAACGTATGTGGTCACCCAAAGGCAATGAACAGAGCTAACGATCCAGCTTTCAAGAAGACAAAGAAAACTTCTGAATACGGAAAGCAGCTTTGTGAAAAGCAGAAGGTTAAGGCATACTATGGTATCCTCGAACGTCAGCTTCGCCGCTACTACGACATTGCTTCAAGAAAGGAAGGAAAGACTGGTGAAAACCTTATCGTTGAGCTGGAAACACGTCTCGACAATATGGTATACCGCATCGGATTTGCTAACTCAACCCGCATGGCACGCCAGCTTGTTTCTCATGGACACATTCGTGTTGATGGAAAGAAAGTAAACATTCCTTCATTCCAGCTGAAGGTTGGTCAGGTTGTTTCTCTCCGTGAAAAATCACAGAAGAACGAACAGATCAAGGCCAGCTTCCTTAACGGAAACCGTCGTCCACTTGACTACATTGAAGTTACAGAAGACAACTTCTCTGGAAAGCTTGTAATGATTCCTAAGCGTGAAGAAATTCCTGTAGAAATCAACGAACAGCTCGTTGTTGAATTCTACTCAAAGTAATTCGTGGGAATTATTTGCCATATCCCGTTCTTGTTTCAAGAACGGGATTTTTTTTTCCCGAAAAAAAAAACAAATAATTGTGGTTAGTTATAAGTCTGTGGGAAAATTCCATTTTTTATTGCAATGGAATAAATCATGAGTGTTATGGCTGTCATGCCGGGTAAATCACCGTTACGGCAACTTACATCAGTATTGGCAAGCAAAGCAAGAATCGAAGCTGTACTGCCCTGAGACCAGACTCTTGCAGCACTCTCATATCGTTCCCTGTTTTTCTTTCCATTGAATCCGGATGTCTTAAGCTGAGTTTCTGTTGGAATCTTTCTGTCAGAATGCAAGGCATGCCAAACCCTTAACTGCCTGAAGCAATATGCAAGACCGGCAATAAGAGGAATTTCATAGCGTTCCGAAGACTTTGCAGAATCCTTGATTTTCTGAAGAATTTCCAGAGCCGTCTCAAAGCGCTGCTGGGGAGACTTTGATGAATCAGCAAGTGCCTCAAAAAGTGTAAAGGCGTTTTCTTCCCTGCTGTGTGAAAGAAGCTTGTCTACATCATCAACATTTATTTCATGATCCTTTTCAAAACAATAGAAAAACCTGGAGCATTCAGTCTTGAGTGACTCCGTATTATTTTCAACCATATCAAGAATTTCTGTAACAGCATCCATAGAAATTCTAAATCCATTTTTCCTGAAAAATTTCTCAACCCACTGTGGTTTCTGATTTTCAAACATTTCCCAGAAAACATGCTGATGGTCTTTTGGAACAGCATCTGAAATTTTTTTATTGATTGAATTTTCTTCAGAAACAAGAATCAATGTGTTGGGACTGTCAGAGGAAGACTTGATCCAGGAAACTATATTCTCTATGTCAGACTTGTCCTTAACAGCCTCTGCATTTCGCAGGGTAACAAATAAAGCAGGAGTAAACAAACTGGCATTCTGAAGCTGGGCAATAATCTCTGCTACGCGAGTCTCACCAGCATAGTATTTGTAGGTTTCAACCTCACCATACTTTTTTCGGGCGGACTCCAGACGAGTCTGAATTGCCTCATTTTTTTCACCAATCTCTGGACCGGTAAACAGATATGTTTCAGAAACTGCCATAATCTAGTATGTCCTGACAAGTCCAACCATAATGCCGGCAAGATGGGCATCATTGGTATAGATCGGCTGGAAATCCGGGTTTTCCGGCTGCAGCCTGATTCTGTTTTCTTCGCGGTAAAACCTCTTGAGAGTAATTGCATTGTCAACAACGGCAACAACAATCTGTCCTTCAGAAGCAACATCAGCCTTTTCAATAATTGCAAGATCACCCTCGAGAATACCGGCATTAATCATGCTTGATCCACGAACGCGAAGTGCAAAATATGTTTTTCCAGGTCTGACAAAGGGCTCAGCAATTGTAACATAGCCGTCAACATTTTCTTCGCTAAGCAAAGGCTTTCCGGCAGCCACAGTTCCAAGAAGAGGAATCCTTGAAGTAAATGCCTTGGTCTCAGAAACACCTTCCTCATTCTTCAAGACTCTTATTGACCTTGAGCGTTTCTGGCACTGAGAAAGATACCCTTTTTTCTGGCAGGCAGCAATGTGATCCTGAACAGCACGAAGAGAAATATCAAAATGATCTCCAATCTCACGAACTGTTGGAGGGTACCCGTTTTCATCTGTAAAACGGGCAATGAATTCAAGAACTTCCTTCTGCCTGTTTGTAAGATTCTTCATTTACTCCTCCTCGAATTTTGACTCAAACAAATTAAAGATAGCTTCTGCAGCTTCCTTTTCGTCTGCCCCCTCGGCTTTTAATGTAAGAGTAGTGTTGTAAATTGCAGCCATTGTGATTACACCCATAATTGACTTGGCATTTACAGAAGTTGATGAGTCCTTTTCAATGATAATTTCACTGGAAAACTTATTTGCAGTCTGAGCAATAAGGGCTGCTGGCCTTGCATGAATTCCAGCACGATTTCTTACAGTCAAAAGTTTTTCTACCACGGTTCACTTCCTTAAAATATATATTTTGGATGACATTATAGGATATGATCCAAAATCATCCATCACTTAACAATTCAAAATCAATACAAATCTTCGCTGCTGTTGTATGCTCTCTGAGCTTCACTTGTTTCGATCCACCTGAGAATATTCTTGTTGAATTCCTTAGCAGAGAAATATCCCATTGACTTGAGACGTTCATTCATAGCCGCAGCCTCAATAATGATTGGCAGGTTACGTCCAGGCTTAACAGGAATCTCAATAAGCGGAATCTTGACACCCAAAAGATCAACAGTAAGCCCTCCGTTTCCGATTCTGTCATAGATTTTATTCTGGTCCCATGACTCAAGCTTTACGACAATCTGAACTTCCTTCTGCTCACGAATGGCACCAACGCCATACAACTGGGAAATATCAATAATACCAAGACCACGAATTTCCATGTGGTGACTTATAAGCTTGTTTGCACCCTGCCCAAGAATTGTATTTCCGTTTACACAGCGGATTTCAACAATGTCATCAGCAACAAGACGATGACCACGTTCAACCAGTTCAAGGGCTGTCTCACTCTTACCTACACCACTGGATCCTGTAAGAAGAATTCCAACGCCATAGACTTCAACAAAAACACCATGCATGGTTTTCTTTGGGGCAAAAAGTTCCGAGAAAACACGAAGAAGTCTCTGGGAAAACTCAGTTGAATCAAGACTCGTTTGAAGAATTGGAATTTCTTCTGATTCTGCAAGTGACACAAAAAATTCACTTGGATTAATACTGTGAGAAAAAACAACACAAGGCATGTGGTATGAAAGGAATGTTTTTATTGCATCAACATTTCCTTCTGCCTCAAGTTTCTCAAGATATGCTACTTCACCACGTCCAAAAAGCTGAACACGTTCAAAAGAAAATGCCTCATAAAATCCGCAGAGAGCAAGTCCAGGACGGTTAATGTCGGAAACCGTAAGTTCACGTGCAAGGCCAGCACGACCAGCAATACAGTGCAATTCAAGAGAGTTATGACCTTTCAAGTCCAAATCAAGAAGATCAAGGACAGTAATACTTTTATCCGACATATGAATAGTATACAGATAATCGAAGGTTAGCACAATATTCCAGTAAGAACATTTGTAGAAGAACAACTTATTTTGTGATAATCTTTTCAAAACCATATATCAATAATTTGGAGAAACAATCATGGAAAAGATCGGATTCATCGGAATGGGAAACATGGCTCAGGCACTTTGCCAGGGATTCATTAATTCTGGACTTGTAAATAAAGAAAATATTTTTGCCTATGCACCACACTTTGAAAAGCTCAAGGCAAACGCTCAGAAAATCGGATTCATTCCAGTTGAAAAATTTTCAGATCTTCTGGACAAGGCAGACACATTCATCATGGCATGCAAGCCCTATCAGATTGAAGATGTTCTCAAGGAAGCCGGAGACAAACTCAAGTCAAAGGCAATTGTTTCTGTTGCAGCGGGATGGGATTTTGCAAGGTACAGCAATTACCTGACTGAATCAACAAGACTTCAGTTTGTAATGCCAAACACACCGGCAATGGTAGGAGAAGGAGTCATGCTTTTTGAGGAAAAGAATTCTCTCACAACACAAGAGCATGAAAAGGCAGTAGAACTTTTTTCTTCACTTGGACTTGTTGAATTTTTGCCATCATCACTTATGGGAATTGGTGGAGCAATTACAGGTTGCGGGCCTGCATTTGTTGACCTTTTCATGGAATCCTACGCAGACGCAGCAGTTAAATATGGCATTCCAAGAAAGACAGCCTATTCTCTTGTTGCACAGATGATTTTGGGATCAGCAAAACTTCAGCTGGAAACAAGGGAACATCCCGGAGTATTAAAGGACAATGTGTGCTCACCAAAGGGAACAACAATCCGTGGAGTATGTGCACTTGAAGAAAACGGATTCAGGAACGCCTGCATCAAGTCAATTGACGAAATCATGAACATGAAAAAATAAAGGAACACTCCAGCTTTTTATTTTGGAAGTTTTCACAAAAAAGGGATGCCACGAAAGTTTGGTTCACAACGGCAGGAACAGCTGAAAAATCACTGTCAGAGCGTGCAAATACTTTTCGGACATCCCGTTAATATTTTTCAGGAAACACCCCATGTATCGGGCATTTCCCTAAGGGAACTTATTTTTTCAGCAATGCAGCAAAGGGATTGTATGAGTACCCGTCGTCACTGCCGTAGTTCTGGCGTTCTCTTGGTTTTGCAGCAGCCGGCTTAGCCTGACTTGCACCAGATTTTTTTACCACAACAACACGCTTCTTTGGAACACCATCAGATGACTTTGCAGGAGTTGAACCTCTTGAAGCAGCATCGCTCTTGAGAGAAAGACTTATTCTTTTTCTTATGGCATCAAGGTCTATGATAGTAAATTCCTTTACGTCACCAACCTTGATAATATCCATTGGATTACTTACGAATGTGTCACTCAATTCTGAAATGTGAATAAGACCTGTCTCGTGAAGACCAATATCTACGAATGCACCAAAATCTACAACATTCCTGATTTTTCCGGTCACCTTCATGCCAACCTTAAGATCCTCAAAATTAAGGACACCCTTCTGCATGATTGGAGCAGGATATCCGTCGCGAGGGTCACGATTTGGCTTTGCAAGTTCTTCTGCAATATCATTGATTGTTGTCTCGCCTACACTATACTTTTCTGCAAGTGATTTCTTGAAATCAGCAGTAAGTTTTTCTCCCTTCTGAACCAGTGGAAGAATTTCCTTTGCAACCTCATAATTTTCCGGATGAACCCAGGTGTTGTCCAATGGGTTTTCACTTTCAGCAATCTTCAAGAATCCTGCACACTGTTCAAAAGCCTTTGGTCCAAGCCCCGGAACCTTCTTCAAGTCCTCACGGCTCATAATCTTTCCATTAGCATCACGATATGCAACAATTTTCTTTGCAGTAGAAGAAGTGATTCCCGAAACATATTTCAAAAGCATGTAGCTTGCAGTGTTAAGGTTTACACCAACCTGATTTACAACAGATCCTACAACTTCATCAAGAGTATCGCTAAGTTTTTTCTGATTTACATCGTGCTGATACAAACCAACACCAATTGCCTTTGGATCAATTTTAACCAGTTCTGCAAGAGGATCCTGAAGACGACGACCCATGCTGATTGCACCACGGATTGTAAGGTCAAGATCAGGGAATTCTTCGCGGGCAATATCACTTGCTGAGTAAACTGAAGCACCAGATTCATCAACAACAGTGTACTTTACATCTGCATCACTATATTCCTCGCTCAAAACCTTTGCAACAATTGCCTGAACTTCCTGGCTTCCAGTTCCATTTCCAACTGCCACAACCTGAATGTCGTATTTATCAATAGCCTCAGCAATTGCCTTGTATGAACCTTCTGGATCTGCAACCTGCTTAATGAGGAAATATCCAAGATACTTTCCTGTTTCATCCAGAGCTGCACACTTGGTTCCCGTTCTGATACCAGGATCAACACCAAGTACACGGCTTCCCTTGATTGGCTGAGTCATGAGAAGATTCTTGAGGTTTTCAGAGAAGATTCCAATACCGTGGTTATCAGCTTCATCTGTCTCATCACTACGGATTTCACGGAGAACTGCAGGTGAAAGAAGTCTTACAACACCATCTTCAATTGCTTCAGAATAGTATTTGTTGCTTGACTTGAATTTCTTCTGTATTTCCTTTACTCCGCTTTCAACATCAACATCCAGGGTTACTTCAAGGGCACCCTCACGTTCTGCACGATTAATTGCAAGGATTCTGTGTGGCTTAACCTGATTCAATGGCTCAGAATAATCCCAGTACATTTTGTATGTGCTTGATTCTTCTGCATCTTTCTCGTTCATTCCATCAGGAACAATACCCTTTGTCTTAATATTGCCTTCAGCCATGTAAAGATCATGAAGTGACTCACGATTCTTTGTATCCTGACTTATGCGCTCTGCAAGAATATCCTTTGCACCGTTAATGGCATCTTCTGCAGTCTCAACATTCAATGAAGAATCCTCATTGTCTGTCTTTATGAATTCCTTTGCCTTTTCTTCCACGGCAGCATCATTGTTTTCACCGGCAATAAAATCGGCAAGTGGTTCAAGGCCCTTTTCCTGAGCCATCATTCCACGAGTCTTCTTCTTTTTCTTGAATGGAGCCCACAAGTCTTCAAGCTCAGTCATTGTCTTTGCACCCATTACTGAGTTATATAGTGTTTCCGTAAGCTTGTTCTGCTTGAAAATTCCCTGAACGATTTCAATTCTTCTTTCTTCAAGGTTCCTGTAGCTTGTAAAAAGATGATCACACTCACGAACCTGAAGTTCATCCAAAGAACCATGCTTTTCCTTACGATAGCGGGCAATGAACGGGATAGTACATCCTTCTGCAACAAGACTAATAACTGCACTTACCTGCGAAATGGTAATCGTGAGTTCACCAGCAATTTTCTTCATGATTTCGACTTCATTAACCTTCAATGCGTCGATATTTTCCTGTGTAAATTCCATAATGTTGCATATTCTAATTAATTCAAAAAAAACAATCAATTAACGCAAACATATTGACAAAAAAAACTGAATTCAAATTATCATCCCACGGTTAAAAGGGAATCTGACTACAAAAATACTTCCAGTGTCCGTGAGGGAAATTCCCATTTTCATTTATTTATTGGTGACCATTTTTTATCACCAAATTTAATACAAATGAGAACTGGAAACAGCTAAAAATTGCTTTTTTTAATTGTCTCTTCTATAATATAAGATATGAAAACGCACACATTTAAAGGTGGAATTCACCCGGAAGAGATGAAGGAACTGAGCAACAAGTGTCCAATCACAGATGCTTTTCCTAAGTCCAGGACAGTGACAATTCCAGTTACCATGGGAGGCGCTCCAAACACACCTCTCGTAAACGTTGGCGATCTCGTGGCAAAAGGTCAGAAAATTGCCGCAAGTGACAAATTCATGTCAGCACCAGTACATGCATCAATTGCCGGAAAGGTAAAGAAAATCCAGAATTGTCTTGTAACTGCAAACATGTATGTTCCGTGTATCGTAATTGAAAGTGATGGTTCAGACAGAACTGATTTCATGCCGCCACTGGATCCATTTACCTGTTCCCATGAGGAAGCTATTGAAAGAATCAGGGAAGCAGGCATTGTGGGTATGGGAGGAGCTTCTTTCCCGGCACACGTGAAACTCAATCCGCCTGAAGACAAAGAAATAGAATACGTTCTTGTTAATGCAGCTGAATGCGAGCCTTACCTTACCTGTGATGAACGCACAATGCAGGAAACTCCAGAAAAGCTCATTGACGGACTTGCCATAATTCTTCATACAGTTGGTGCATACGGAATCATTGCACTTGAAGACAACAAGGCTTACATCAGGCCAATGCTCAACAAAGTAATCAATGAAAAGGGATATGCAGACGACATGGAAGTCATGCTTGTAAAGACAAAGTATCCGCAGGGATCTGAAAAGTTCATCGTCAAGTCTTGTCTTGGTGTTGAAATTCCGTTTGGAAAACTTCCTGCTGATGCCGGATGCATTATATCAAATGTTGGAACAGTATGTGCCATAAGTGATGCATTTCGTCTTGGAATGCCACTAATTGAACGTGCCCTCACAATTTCTGGAGGAGCCGTAAAGAATCCATGCAACCTGAAAGTTCCTGTTGGAACATTGGTTTCCGATCTAATGGGAGACGATGCACAGTTCACACTCAAGGATGGTGAGACTGCCAAGATCATTTCCGGTGGTCCCATGATGGGATTTGCAATGCCTAGCGCAGACTTCCCTGTTGCAAAAGGAACAAGCGGTGTCACATTCCTTACAGCAAAAGAGACTTATCTTGTTGACGAAGATCCTTGTATCAGCTGCGGATCCTGCATTAAAGCATGTGCCATGAAACTCAGCCCGGTTCTAATTGTCAGGGAACTGAAGGCAGATAATCTGAACAAGGCAAAAAGTTTCGGCCTCATGGATTGTATTGAATGCGGATGCTGCACATATGCTTGTCCGGCTAACGTTCGTATCGTTCAGAGAATCAGAATCGGGAAAGCAAGTATTCGTGAGCAGATGGCAATTGAACGTGCAAAAGCAGAAGCTGCAAAATCAAATGGAGGTACAAAATGAGTGATAACAAAATTCATCTTTCTTCAAGTCCTCATTTTACTGAAGGCCTTTCAACACAGAAGATAATGTTTGCCGTAATTTTTTCAATGATTCCAGAATGCATTGCAGGAATCTATTTCTTCGGAATTCCGGCACTGATCAGAATTCTTGCAGCAGTTGCATCATGTGTTGCATTTGAAGCAATGTTCCAGATGATTACAAAAGACAAGATCCGAATATCAAATCTTTCTGCAGTAGTATCCGGGATTCTTCTTGCCCTTGTAATTCCATCAACAACACCTGTATGGATGGTTGTTCTCGGTTCACTCATTGCAATGGTTGTTGCAAAGGGACTTTTCGGTGGAATCGGATCAAACGTATTCAACCCTGCCCTTACAGGACGAGCCTTCATGTTCATCAGTTTTCCTGCAGCAATGGGAGCATGCTGGTTCAACCCACAAACAGATGCAATCTCGGGAGCAACAATTCTAAGCCAGCTCAAGAATGGAACAGTAGATGCATCTCCAGACCTGTACATGCAGTACTTCCTTGGAAACAGGGCAGGATGTATCGGAGAAACATCGATTCTTCTCATACTCATTTCATTTGCATTCCTTGCTCTAACAAGGATAATTGACTGGCGCGCACCTTTGGCTATGGTTGCAACAGCAGCTTTCATGACATTTGTAACAGGCGGAGATGTCCTTCTTGCACTTCTCACAGGAGGACTTTTGTTTGGAGCAACATTCATGGTTACTGACTATGCAACAACCCCAGTCACAGGATGGGGACGGGTTGTATTTGGATTTGGATGCGGACTCATTACATTCCTCATCCGCAGAATCGGCGGCTACCCGGAAGGAGTTATGTTCAGCATTCTCATCATGAACTGCCTGACTCCATTCCTAAACAACATTACCCGCAGAATGTACGGTTATGGAAAAAAAGGAAGCAGAAGGCCAAAGAGTCCAAACCGCATACAGGAATTTGACATATCTACAGCAAAGGAACATAAGGAGGAGACAAAATGAGCAGCAGGAACTCTTCTCTTGAAATGATCAAGCTTGGTCTCATTCTTTCCTTGTTTGCCGCAGCCAGCTGTACAGTTCTTGCACTTGTAAACAGCGTGACTTCAGTTAAAATTGCAGAAAACAAAATCAGAAAGGCCAACGAGGCAATGAAGGTTGTCATGGCTGATGCTGATAACTTTGAACCTGTTGAAAACTTTGCTCAAAGCTCTAATTCATCAATCAAAATTCAGAGCGTATATTCTGCAAAGAAAAACGGAACAACAATCGGTGCAGTTGCCCAGATTAACGGACCAACCTACGACCGTGGAACAATCATGGTGGGAATGGCAAAAGACGGAACAGTGACAGGCGTGCAGTTTCTTGAACTTTCTGACTCACCAGGATTCGGACTCAAGGCAAATGACCCGACATTCTTCCTTCCAAACGGAAAGACTTTCTATGGTCAGTTCGAAGGTAAAAATGCCAAAGCCGGATTCAAGCCGGGAGAAACATTTGACGCAATTTCCGGAGCAACAATTACTTCAGTCGGAGCAGCTGCTTTGATTGAGGAAGGAACAAAATCAATGCTCCAGTATCTTGAAGGAGGCGCTGAATGAACAAGCAGCTTTCTATTTTTACAAACGGATTCCTAAGGGAAAACCCGCTTCTTGTTTTAAACATCGGACTTTGTTCATCACTTGGTGTAACAACAAGCATATTTAACGGGCTTGGAATGGGAATGAGCATGACTTTCGTTCTTCTCATGAGCGAAATCGTAATCTCAATTTTCAGAAAGGTAATTCCTTCTGCCATCCGACTTCCAATATTCATCATCATTATTGCAGCGTTCACTACAATTGTTCAGCTTGTGCTTCAGGCTTATGTTGAATCACTCTACGATGCACTGGGAGTTTTTCTTCCGCTCATTGTTGTAAACTGTATAATCATGGGACGCGTTGAATCATTTGCATCAAAGAACAACACAGGAAACTCTATTCTTGATGCACTTGGAATGGGAATCGGATACACAATGGTTATGCTACTTATTTCATTCTGCCGTGAATTTCTTGGAGGCGGAACACTTCTTGCCGGAACTGCACTTAAGATTGAAGTAATTCCTGAAGCTTACAGAATCGGAATCTTGAATTCAGCACCAGGCGGATTCATGGTATTCGGATTTCTCGGAGCCTTGGTTCAGTTCTTGAAAAACAGGAAGGGGGCAAACTAATGGAACTTCTCAAACTTTTTATTAAGTCAGCAATCGTTGACAATGTTGTATTCATTCAGTACCTCGCAATCTGTCCGTTCATCGGAATGACATCTGAAACAGGAAAGGCAGCAGGCATGGGACTTGCAACAAGCTTCGTTATTCTTCTTGCAACAGCCGTTACATGGCCACTCTATCAGTTTGTAATGGTTCCACTTGGACTCCAGTTCTTGCAGACACTTTTCTTCATTCTTGTTATTGCTTCATTAGTTCAGCTTGTTGAATTCTATCTCAAGAAATCAGCACCAGGACTGTATTCAAGCATGGGAGTTTATCTTGCATTGATTACGACTAACTGTGCCGTTCTTGGAGTAACAATCAACTGCATCGGAAAGGACTTCAACTATATTGAAAGCATTGTTTACGCTTTGGGTGCAGCTGCAGGATTCCTTCTTTCAATGGTAATCATGTCGGGAGTAAGAAGCAGAATGAAGATTGCAAAAATTCCACAGGCATTCCAGGGAACACCTATTCTTTATGTTGCCGCCGGACTTTTGTCACTGGCATTCATGGGATTCAAGGGACTTCTTTAATAAGGGGATACAGAAATGATGACAGTTATCTATACAATTATCGTGGCCCTTGTGATTGGATTCCTGTTGGGAATACTTCTTGGGCTTTTCAAGAAAATATTTGCAGTCGAAGTTGATCCAAAGGTTGCGGCAATCCGTGAGTTGCTTTCCGGCGGTAACTGCGGTGGCTGTGGATATGCAGGATGTGATGCATTTGCAGCAGCAGTTGCAAGAGGAGAAGCTCCAGTAACTGGATGTGTTGCTGGTGGAGCTACATGTGCAGCTGCAATTTCCTCAATCATGGGAGTTGCCGGTGGAGAGGCAGTAAAGAAAGCCGCTTTGCTTTTGTGCCAGGGAACAAAAGACTGTGCAAAGGACAAGGGAATCTACAACGGTGTGAAGACATGCAAGGCAGCATCACTTTCTGTAAACGGTACAAAAATGTGTGCGTTTGGATGTATCGGTTACGGTGACTGCGAAGCCCAGTGTCCATTCGGTGCAATTAAAATGGGAGAAAACGGTCTTCCAGAAGTAAACAAAGAAAAATGCGTGGGATGCGGAAAGTGCGTAAAGGCATGTCCAAGGCATTTGTTCACATTGCAGGATGTATCAGTCAAGGGAGCTGTTGCATTATGTTCCTGCCACAACGACAACAAGCCACAGATCAAGAAGGATTGTTCTGTTGGATGCTTCAAGTGCGGAATCTGTGCAAAAAAATGCCCTCAGGGTGCTATTGATGTTTCAAGCGGAATTCCAGAGATTGACTACGCAAAATGTGATTCTTGCGGAACCTGCGTAACATCATGTCCGGACAAAGTACTTAAATTGATTCAGGATGTAATGTAAAAAAACGGGCTGGAAAAATCGAGGCCACTGAAAAAGTCTGTTAAAGACTAAATTTACAAACACCACTTGAATAGAGTAAAATTTATTCAGGTGGTGTTTTTTATGCTCAAGTCACAGCAAGAATTAAATTTCAGTCAATACACAGATTTATATGACAAATTGATTCCACAGGATCATCTGTTCAGAAAAATAAATGAGCTGATAGATTTCAGTTTCATAAGGGAAGAACTGAAAGATAAATATTGTCCAGACAACGGACGAACAGCCGAAGATCCTGAATATCTTTTCATATTTCTTTCAAACGGTTTTTCATTCGGCGTTTTGTTTTGGAAAGCAAAAATATTCCACTTCGTCAAAAATTCTTTTTAATTCTTTAATTGATTCGCCAAAATCCTTAAGTTTGTCAAAAAGTTCACGCTGGTCATCTGTTGCAAGGCTTGCACGCCAGTCAATTTTTTGGCGCTCGTTTTTTTCTCCAGACGCACTTATAAAAAAAGACTGATACTGTGACATTTTTACATACACCTATACAAAATAATAGATATATGCTATACTGATTTTGGAAGTGCCTGATTCTATGGCGGCGGCTCCCGAACTCAACTGGTTTTGCCAGAATTTGACTTAGGGAGGCTTTGCGGAATGACTTTATACGAAATTCTTTCGTTGGCTATTGATTTAGCCATTCTCATTCTGACAGCCCTTTCTTACTTAAAAGATAGAAAGAGTTAAAAAGTAAAGCCGCCCAGTGACTCAAAACTTTGGACGGCTTTTAGCTAATAAAGTGGAGACGACCGACAGAATCGGGCACTCCCTTTTTTTAATATACCACCAACCAGCTTTTTCGTCAAATCAATATAGCACAAAATAAAAAAACCGGGCTTGCGCCTTCGCAAGGGGCTACCTGTGGGCTACCATCACAAGTCCGGCAAAAGCATTTGCATTGTACGGAAAAACCGTACCCGCACTTCCGCGTAAGCGGAAGATTTTAATAATTTCCTTACAGATAGGGAGCGGCTCGCAGAGCAAAAACAGTCCAGTGGACTGTTTTTAGCGAGTCTCGAAGCAGCTATGCTGCGCACGTCAGCCAACGCTAGTTGGCTGAACGCACAACACGGAAACCGTAGTAGTTTTTGCGGTCGTACGGGCTGCGGCTGTTCCGTTCAGAAACCTGGCAGAAGTAAGCTTCGATACACCAGGAACCACCGCGTAGTACGCGGTCAGAACCAGAAGACGCGCCGGTGTCGGCGGTGCTGCTGCTTACAGTGTCGTACCAGTCGTAACACAATTCATACACGTTTCCGCTCATGTCGTAAAGTCCGTAGCCGTTTGCCTGCTTTGTCTTTACTTCTCTTGTGCCTGTATTATTTGTATTTGTTGTATACCATGCTACATCATCTACAGTATTGCTTCCTGCATAAGTGTAGTTCTCGCCTCCTCTTGCAAGCCATTCCCACTCTGCTTCTGTTGGTAAGCGGTAGCCGTCGGTTTCTTTGTCATAAGTCAGTGCATCCCAGTTAGCGTCGCTTTCTGTTGGTATTGAACTATAATCAAGATTTTCCCAATCTGTTATCCCGCTTACAGAGTAACATGGTGTCAGGTTTTCTGTTAAAGACAGTTTGTTACAATATGCAATAGCGTCATACCAGTTTACATAATTTACCGGATTATTAAGGACGGCATCCCCTGTAAGCTCATTTCCATCTTTATCATAAGCGCTTGCTGTACTTGGATCAGTTCCCATCACTTCCTTAAACTCTCCTCTTGTTACTTTGTGGTCGCATACATACATATCAGGAATTGTAATGCTTCTTCCGCTTACAAATACATATGAAGCTGGTGTCCATTCTTCTGTTCCTGTGATGGTGGTTCCTTTTACTTTTACAAAGCCTTCCGGTATTTTCCCACTGCTTATAACTGGTGGCATAATAGGATCATCACTGCTGCCATTAGAACAACCAATCATTCCCAATGCAAGAACTGCAGCAACTGCAACTCCTGCGACTTTTTTCAAAATACTATTCATTGTATTCTCCCTAAAAATAATTTTATCGCTTTGTCACCTCAATGGCAGTGGGGAAAAAAAGATTTCTCCATTCCCCTTCGCTTCAGTCGAAATGACAAGTTTAAAACAACAAAAAAAGCACAGTCCTCCGCCAAAAAGCAGAAACCTGTGCCTTTTAAAATTTTCAATTATTATTATTGTATATTTGTTGTCTGTATATTCTTCGCCTAGAGAACTGAGAACTGAGAACTGAGAACTGAGAACTGAGAACTGAGAACTGAGAACTGAGAAACGCTACCCTTTTCCGATTTTTGTGTCAATAGCATACTTAAATATTGTAACTCAAATTTTGTGTAAGTGCAAATAATTTGCTCTTTAAAAGGCAAAAGCCAGATTTATGAGATTTTTTTCTCAATAATCTGGCTTTTTTTCAGGCCATAAAAATTGAAGATCTTTTTCAGTGGTCTCGAAAAATCCAGCCCGTTTTTTTTAGATGAATAAGATCAGCTTATCTTCACCAATAAAATTTTTTCCAGTCATCAAATTAAGCATTCCAGGGACAAAGCCGCGGATGACACCGGAAAAACTACAGTTTGGCTCTCAAACTGAAAGCGCCCGACCAGAGTCCCTTATCCCAGATATTTCTCATGTCTGCTGAAACAGAAAGAGTTGCCTGAAGAACAAGAAAATTAACACCAACACCGGCATAGACCTGTGGCTGAATGGCACCAAAATCAAATGAATCTGACTTGTATGATCCCTTACCCTGAGTTTCAACTGTGGCACCTGCAGCACTGGCAACTACGCGAACCTGATCAGCATAAGCTCCCTTGTATTTCCAGTCGTAATTACTTTCATACTTTGATACGATTCCTCGAACACCAACAAATGGAGTACAAATAAGGAATGATTTTGAAACCTGAGCCTCAAGGAACATTGTGTGAACAGTATAATCAATTGCAACGGCACCTTCCACTGAATCAATTCCAAAGGATCCCGAATTGTAGAAATAACCTGCACCAACCGAAAGTTTTGGCATTATCAGCCCGCCCTCAATAAGTGCATATCGCACATCAAAACCAGCTGTCATGAAATCAAAATCCAGGCCAACATCCTGAACATCAATGTTGAAAGTTCCAGATTTCATGAATGTAAATCCAAAATCAAAGGGAAGGACAAATCCCCCGACCCTTACATCAGCAGCAAACATGGGATAGTAGACATTGTCTCCCATACCGCTGATTCCAAGAACATCACAAGTTTTTGCAAGGCCTGAAGTATCAATTTTTGTGAAACCAACGTTGAGACCGCCACCAAAATGTGGTATTGCAGACGGAAACAAATTTCCAATGTATGCATCAGCCCACACGTTCTGTTCAACTGCTCCAAGAGGAACTGCAAGAGCAACCTGTTCTGTAAAATCACCAAGTCCATCATTGATGGAGTCGGCAATAATATTTGGATTCTTTGCAAAATCTGCAACAGTAAAAGGCATGGCAAAAGCACCAGCACCAAAAAGAGAGAGTCCTGCAAATAAAGCAGCTTTCTTAAATTTCATATCAACCTCCAAAAAAAATTAATCAACAAATGCAATTCTGCAGAATGGAATAAACATTCCGCCCGCAGCATTTCCCAGGGTCATTACCAGAAGCCACAAAAGACTGTGAGCATCCCAGGCCTGAGCAATTGAAAAGTAGAACATGTTTGCAATACAGTGCTCAAATCCACTAAGGATAAACACTACAACAGGAAGGAAAACCGCAAGAGTCCTTGCAACCTGATTCTCGATATTCTTCCATCCGTCTGCAGCAATAAACATCAGGATTCCGCAGAAAAAGGCAAGAATGAAAATGCTCAGCGGACCATCATTTACCTTTGTAACACACATGGCAGCAGCCTTTTCAGCAATACCTGAAATTCTTGTGTTCAGGATAAGATATGCCATGAGGAAGGTTCCGATAAAGTTACCAACCCAGATAAGACAAACCTGACCAGCATAGGAAAGCTTGTTTACAACAATGTACCCAACCTTTCCCGTGTACAAATAGAAACCAAAAGTCAGAATCACAAACAATCCTGTACCGAACAAAAATGCACCCAAAACCTTGCTTTCACATGAAAGGAAAACAGTTCCACCAATACCAATGGCAAATCCTGTCAAAATGGCACGAATCAAGACATTAAAAAAAGATTTGAAGTTCATAATGTCAAATTATAGTTTAATGGATTCAGTTTTTCAACAAATGCCATGACTAAAAATATCCCGGCAGGACGACACAATTTTTTTACCTTGCAGCACTTGCTCATTACTATTTGTTTCATGCGCTGATTCTTCCAGAACCACCGGGGCTTTTTACCATCGGCAAATATATATACATAATTGAATAAAGAATCTCATTTCATTAAAATATCTTCTATTATGAAAACTTCAAAACTTCCTTTAAGAACATTACGTGAAGCCCCTGCAGAGGCTCAGATTTCTAGTCATCAGCTTATGATGAGAGCTGATCTTATCCGCAAGCTCGGAAACGGTCTTTATACTTACATGCCTCTCGGACTGAAAGCATACCGCAAGGTTGAAAACATAATCAAAGAAGAATGGAACAATATTGGTGCCTGTGAATTCAAGCCTACTGTAGTTGTTCCAGGAGAAATATGGAAGGAAAGTGGAAGATGGGACACAATGGGTCCTCAGATGCTCAAGGCAAAAAACCGTGGTGAACAGGACATGGTTGTTTCTCCTACTGCAGAAGAAGCATACACTGCAATCATGCGCCAGGGACTTACTTCATACAAGCAGCTGCCAATCAACGCATATCAGATCAACACAAAGTACCGTGATGAAATCCGCCCTCGTTATGGAGTTATGCGCGGTCGTGAATTCAACATGGCAGACGGTTATTCACTTCATGCTGATGATGAATCACTTGATGAAACATATCAGGATTATGCAAAGGCATACCACAGAATCTTCAAGCGCCTTGGCCTTAAAATCATTCCTGTAAAGGCAGACACCGGTGCAATGGGTGGATCAGGTTCAGAAGAATTCATGGTTGAGTCTCCAATCGGTGACGACACACTCATTCTCTGCGACTGCGGATATGCTGCAAACGTCGAAAAAGCTTCCTGCAGGGAAGACACTCCTGCAATGACAAAAACAGACCTTGCATTTGAAGAAGTTGCAACACCAAATGTTTTTTCAATTGAAGACATGGAAAAATTCTTCGGAACATCTTCAAAGAACTTTATCAAGGCTCTTGTTTACCGCGTTATCAATTCTTCACTGGATCTTTCAAAGGCTCCTCACTGCGAAAACCTCAAGCGTGTTACAGAAGACAAATTCAGCTTCTATCCTGTTTCTTATGCATGTGTTCTTATCCGCGGTGATCTTGAAGTAAATGAAGCAAAACTCGCCGGACTTCTCAAGGCTTCTGAAGTTGTTCTTGCAGATGATGAAGAAATCAGAATGATTGCCGGTGCTCCACACGGATTTGTTGGTCCTGTAAACGTAAAATGTCCTGTTATCCAGGATCTTAGTGTAAACAACATGCACGATGCTTACGCAGGTTCAGGAAAGGAAGGATTCCACATTAAGCATGTTGAACCAGGCCGTGACTACACAGTATACATCAACGCAGATGTCCGCACAGTAAAAGAAGGCGACACATGTCCTTTGTGCGGCGGAAAGTTCCACACATCAAAAGGAAACGAACTTGGGCACATCTTCAAGCTGGGAAAAAAATACACACAAAGCATGGGAGTGACTTACCTCGACAAGAACGGTAAGGCTGCTGTTCCAACAATGGGATGCTACGGAATCGGTGTTGACCGTGTTCTTGCTTCAATCATTGAATGCTTCCATGACGACAACGGAATTATATGGCCGGTATCAGTTGCTCCATATACAGTTGCCATCGTTCCTATCAAATACAAGGATGCAATGAAAGATGCTGCGGACAAGCTTTATGATCAGCTTAAGGCAGCCGGAGTTGAAGTCATTCTTGATGACCGCGACGAACGTCCTGGAGTAAAATTCGCAGATGCAGACCTTATTGGATATCCGGTTCGCATTACAGTCGGAGACAAAAACCTTCCAAATGTTGAAGTTAAAATGCGTAACCAGGCAGATCCTGTGCTTGTTCCATTAGAAGAAGCAGCAGAAAAAGTTGCAGCAATTGTAAAGGCTGAGTTTGAAAAGCTTTGCTAGATAAACTGGTCACCTTCGGGTGAATTATATGTCATCTTCGGATCTTGCCCCGGAGGTGACACACATTGCAGGAGAAAAAAACTATGAATGGATACTTAAAAAGATTTGCTTTATCACTAATGACTTTTACATTTCTTGCCATCCCGGTTTTTTCTCTTCCAGCAGTCAATCCCTATCTTCCGGACACTTCTGGAGAATTCATTTACTTCAGAGACTACAGTTTTCAGAACGAATCCATTATCGGATTCCTTTACTACAATGAATCAACCTATGCTGTAAGATTCTATTCTCCTGCAAACACCGGAAAAAAAATTCCTGAAAAGGATATCTGTCTTTATATTTCAGTAAACCCACAGTCAAAGAATCTGGACATGACAGGAGAAAAAATAGTTGGTGCAGGCGCAAAAGAAGACACAGAAATAATCAACTACATGCATGATCTTTTCTATGAACTCACAGCTCGCAGACAGAAAATCGGAAACCTGGGAGAGAGCCCTCTCATTTCAAAAGAAGACTACGTACAGTTTGGTGGAAACGTAAAAATCCGCTACAATTCATACGTTCCGATTTTTAACATTGAATCAATTTCTTCAGTCAGCGGGAAACCACTTCTTGAAACCCAGACCTGCGGATTCCTTTCAAACTCAACAGACACAAGCTTTTCTGCTTTCAAGGGAGTCAACGGTCTTCCAAAAGACAAAAAAAGAGAATTCAAGAAAGACAAGAAAACTCCAGTAAGAGTTGGAATTGACGGACAGACAATCCAGATTGATTCAGGATGGAAAACTGCAATGGACAACATGTGGTTTTTGGGCGACTATGCATTCCTTTCCATGACCACACTCCCAGCCCTTCCAGAAAAATCCAACAACCTACAGCTGCTTACACGAAAACTCACAGAAGGAACAGCAAGAACATACAGCATCTGGCCGCAGCACAAAGTTGAATCTGATTCACAGAAAATAATGATAATGAATGTTTTTCTTCAACCGGAAATTGAAAATGTAACGAGAGACTTCAAGACAATCACAAAGAAAAAGGATGGAACATACGCTTTTGTTACACTGACAGTTTACGACAGCGTTTACCAGAAAAACAGATCCTACTTTGATGCAATTCTAAAATCATACAAAACAGAATAAAAAAAATGATCCGGTTTTACGCAGCTTAATGCAGACCCGGATCACTAAAACATCTTAAAAAAACTAGAAATTATTTCTAGTCAATGGGGTTCCGATCCAGACACCTTCACTTCCAAGGTATTCTTTCTTTTCACCATCAATCAAAATCTGAACATTCTTTACAGTATTGAATGCAGTTGCAGTAAAGACAACCTGCTGCAGCTGACCGATAAGTCCTTCTGATCCATACTGATTGAATTCAAACTCACCGGAAAAATTCAGGACAGCAGTCCCATTTCTAACAGAAGCACCAATCAACTTTGTTCCGCTTGAAACAAGAGTTCTGCATCCGGTTTTTTCTTCTTCAATGCTTGGTCCGCGGATAATTGCGTTGATTGCATCAACCAGCGGACTGTCACTTTTCTTCATTACGCGGGTAATTTCTCGTCTTGAAACAGATCCACTGGAAGAAATAGTCATGAAATAAAGCTTGATTTTCATTGTCTTGCCCTGAGCATCTGTCTTCACAACAGTATCTTTTTTTACTGCCGGCTCTTTCTTTTCAACGGCAATTTTTTCAGACTCAAGATTTTTTTGTGTAGAACGTTTCTGTTCAATTGATTCAACAGCGCTCTTGCTCTGGGGTCTTACATTCTGTCCCTCACTGCCAGAGGATTCAACTCCCAGATCGATTTCAACAGTCCTTGGCTCAACAATTGGCTGAACATCATTTTTTTCTATGGCTGATGATTCATCTGATTTTTCAACAAACTCAGGATTTTCACCCATTGTTTTCTTGAGGAATCCGGTTGCCTTCAAATTTGTGGAGATTCTATTCTGATTGATTAAAAAAAGCACCAGGATAATAAGTGCTGCAAGAATCCAGAGTGCAAAACCAAGACCCGTAGGTTTCTTATTGTTATTTTTCTTTTCCGACATGTCTTAATTATAATTAGAAAAAAGCCTTGTTTCAACGGGAACACAAAACAAGGCCCATGACAATTTTACAGATACATTCTGAAACTGATTCCGGAAGCTGACGGCATAATTGCAACATCACCCTTTTCGTGGATTTTCTTTTCGGCAAAGCGAGTATGAATCATTGGAATTCCATAACCAACCAGTGTTCCAAAAAGAGCCCCCACAGCAATATCAGAAACAAAATGGCATCCGGAAGCAACACGAAGCAAGCTGACACATGCCGCAAGTGAATAGGAAGTAACAATAACGGGAATCTTAAGTTCTGAATCAGGATATATCTTGGAAAATGTATATGTCATAAAACCCGCTGTCATGAAAACAGTAGATGCGTGGCCGCTAAAAAATGAGAACTGAAAACCATTATCATCTTCCCAGTCATCTGGAACACCATCAAAATACATGTATGGCCTTACACGATGAACCAGAACCTTTGCAGTATATTTTGCACCTTGAACAAAAAGCAAAGACTCGGCATACATTGCTGCAAGGGTAATGCCATTGCTGAAAGAAAGATCACCGTCATACATCTTGTATCCGTAGAATGCCAGAGGAACACCTGCAAGAACCGAAACAAGCCCCACATCAGAAACAAGGTCAAGATTCTCGTTGTAACCGCGGGCAAAATGCCTGTCCAGTGGATTCACATCATCAATATCAACTGATCTTGAGCTAAATTCAGGTAGATCAGCCTTCTTTGACCACAAATATCCGCCACCGGCAAACACAGCAGAAGACCCAAGCATTACTGAATCCCAGGTCTTGTCCAAAGCAAATGGAAAATCCTGAGCCACACCATGAAAAGCAGAAAAAACAGCAAGCACAAAAACAATTACATTTTTTTTAAATTTCATTTTTTATCCTCCAAAATAATAAAATATTACTTTGATAATTCATACATGATTACAGAAGAAGCCTGGGCAACATTCAAACTGTCAACAGCACTGGCCTTACCCTCACTCATTCCCCAATATGGAATGATAACAAGATAGTCGCAGTTTTCTTCAACTTCATGGCTAATTCCCTGCTCCTCATTTCCAAGAACAACAATAGCTCCTTTGTTACCTTTTAGCGATGACATTTGAGAAACAGTTCTTTTTGCATTCAGGGAAGTTCCAAACCTGACCATTTTACCTTCCATATCCTTTAGCAAATATGAAATTGATTTGACTGAATAAATATTTACAAATTCCATTCCTCCTTCTGCAACACGATAAGAGCTGGTTGTAACAGAAGACTGAGCTTCATCCAGAGGTATAACAATATTCTTGATTCCAAAGAAAGCTGCACTTCTGACGATTGCACCAAGATTGTTTGCATTTCCAACGCGGTCAAGAATAATGGCACTCTGCTTTTCCTCAACCCAGGAATTAGTAATAGACCTGGTAAGGGGCTGAATTTCTGGAGAGTGAATCATTGCAACGACTCCCTGGTGGTGAACACTGCCACACAACTTTTCAAGCTCCTTTTCGTCCTTAACCCTATTATAAGGCTTTTTGTCCTGAGCCATTTTCTTGCACAGGCCGCCAAACAGCGGTGCTTTTTCTTCTGAAATATAAAGGCGTGAAATTTTCTGATAGTTATTTTTTTCAAGTATTTTAACTGCAGCAAATCCGCAAACAGCAAGTTCATTTCTCTGTGTATTTTTCATGATTAAATTATACAATCTATTTGGCAGAAATTCAACGTGGACTATATTCACAATCTCCACTAAAATATTTTCATGCAAAAAGAAATCTCCATTCAGATTACTCCGGACAAAGAAAAGGACTCAAGATATATTCACAATATGCTGAAGCAGGAACTTGAAAAGCAAGGCATACATGAAGAAAATTTTTCTGAAGTTTTCATAAAAAAATCCATTGATGCACGAAGAAGACAGGTCAAGTTTTTTCTTAGATACAAGATTTACATTGGAGAATCTCCAGAGGATGAATTTAAAATCCCGGCATGGAAAAAAGCTGATGGCACAAAATCTGTTCTGATTATCGGCTCAGGACCTGCAGGATTATTTGGCGCACTTAAGCTTTTGGAAAAGGGAATAAAATCCATAATCATTGAAAGAGGATCAAAAACAGACCAGAGAAAGCGCGATATTGCACAAATCAGCACAAAAGGAATTGTTGATGAAAACTCAAACTACTGTTTTGGAGAAGGTGGAGCCGGAACCTTCAGCGACGGAAAGCTTTACACCCGAAGCAACAAAAAGGGAAGCATTCCCCTGATCATGAATATATTCCATCATTTTGGAGCAGACAAAAAAATCACCACAGATGCACATCCCCACATCGGAACAAACAAGCTGCCTGCAATAATCAATAACATGAGAGATTTTTTGATTTCAATGGGATGCGAATTTTACTTTGACACAAAATGCACTGATCTGATTATTGAAAAGGATTCTAATGGAAAAAAAACAGCAGAGGGCATCGAAACAGAAAATGTTAAGACTGGAGAAAAAAAATCTTTTACTGCAGATGCAATTCTTCTTGCAACGGGACATTCTTCCTTTCAAGTATACGAAATGATTTCACGCCTTGCACCGGAAAATCTTGAAGCAAAAACTTTTGCAGTTGGAGTAAGAGTTGAACACCCAAGAGAGCTCATTGACAAGATTCAGTTTCACGGACAAAAAGAAAATCTTGAAGCAGCGGAATACAGAGTCGTAACACAGCAGGAAGAACGAGGAGTCTACAGTTTCTGTATGTGTCCCGGAGGATTTGTTGTTCCAAGCTCAACAGAACCAGATGGACTTGTTGTAAATGGAATGTCTGCAGCCGGAAGAAACAGCAGGTGGAGCAATTCAGCAATTGTTGTGGAAACAAGACCAGAAGATATTCCGGATGAATTCAAAAAAGAAGCAGAAAAAGAATTTGGGACAGAAGTTATGGCAGGGCTCTTGTTCAGACGATGGATTGAAAAAATCACATTTCAAAACGGGAACGGGCAAATGGCTCCTGCACAGAAAATAAAAGATTTTCTTGAACACAAGGACAGCTTGTCACTTCCACCAACAAGTTACAGCGCCGGAGTAGTTCCATCGCGTCTTGACAAATGGCTGCCAGATCAAATTAGACGAAGACTAGAAAAAGGGTTCAGGGACATCAACAGAAAAATGAAAGGCTTTATTTCTGATGATTGTATTTTAATTGCAAGCGAAACAAGAACAAGCACACCAGTGAGAATCTGCAGGGATAAAGAAAGCTACGAATCAGTCTCAATTGGAAACCTTTACCCTGCCGGAGAAGGATCCGGATATGCCGGTGGAATCGTCAGCAGTGCCATAGATGGTGAAAATGCAGCAATAAAAATTGCAGCCAGGTTGACCGGCACCCCTTAACTCATTCACATTTTAAATATAAATATGTAATTTCGTAAATTCGTGTTATACTTACTATATAAAAATACTTCTTAGGAGGGAAAAATGCTTATTGCTATTCTTATCGCTATTCTTACTGGTGCACTCATTGGCTGGATTGCTGGACTTATAATGAAAAGCAAACACGGTTTCTGGGTAAACTGTCTTATTGGTATTATCGGTTCAGCATTGGGATCTGCTATCGGTAATATTATGGGAATAGGAAGTGGAATTCTTGGAATTGTTTGCTCAATTGCAGGCACATGTCTTCTCATCGTGATCTGCCGCGCAATTTGGGGAAAGAAATTCTAGGAGCAAAATCAACCTGGTATAAAATAAACACAAACAAGCAGCCGTAATTTTTTCTTTCGGCTGCTTGTTTTTTTTGGATACAACAATGAATAAACCACTGGTAATATGCACAACTCTACTAATTGAATCCTCTCCTCAAGCACTTCCACTTGGAGCAGCCTGCATAGCCAGCGCAATCAAAAACAGCAGAGAAACAAAAGACAAAGTCCACGTAAAACTTGAAGTAATGACAATGGAGGACAAGAATTTTGAAGAACGTCTTACTGAATCAATAATCAGGCAAAATCCAAAATACGTGCTTTTCAGTGTTTATGTCTGGAACCGTTTTTTACTGGAATCAACTGCACGAAACATCAAAGAAAAACTTCCAGATTCAATCCTCATTGCAGGCGGACCGGAAGTTACAGCAAATCCCCTTTCACTGGAAAACTTTGACTATAGAGTTTCTGGTGAGGGAGAAATTGCCGTGGTAAAACTCCTGGACTTTCTGGAACAAAACCCTACCCCAACAAACTCTCAGTTACCTCAGGGAATCTACTCTATAAAAACACAGGGTAACAACATGCCTGTTCTTTTACGAGGTGAAGCTCCACAGCTGGAACTACTTACCTCACCATACCTGGACGAAACAATCGATCTTAAAAAATACGGTAGTGCACTATGGGAACTTGCACGAGGGTGTCCCTTCAAATGTTCATACTGCTATGAAAGCAAAGGTGAAAATAAAGTCCGCTATTTTCCAATGGACCGAATAGAAAAAGAACTTGAACTTTTTGAAAAAGAAAAAATAAGCCAGGTATTTGTACTGGACCCAACCTACAATGCCAGCAAAAAAAGAGCACTTGAGCTTCTGAAAATCATAGAAAAAAAAGCAAATGGAATTTTCTTTTACTTTGAAGCCCGCGCAGAATTCATTGACAGAGAACTTGCAAAAGCCTTTACAAAAATTCCTTGTGCACTTCAGTTTGGACTTCAAAGCGCAGATCCGGAAATTCTACGCCACGTTAACAGAAGCCTCAACAAGAAGCTGTTCACAAAAAATATTGCCATATTGAATGAGGAAGGTGTCATTTTTGGATTTGATCTCATATACGGACTGCCAAAAGACAACCTGGAAGGATTCAAGAAGAGCATGGATTTTGCATTGTCCCTGTATCCTAACAATCTTGAAACATTCCGTCTAAGCGTATTGCCTGGGACAAGCCTATTTGAAACTGCCCATGAACTTGGATTAGAGTTTCTTTCAGAGTCTCCATACAATGTAATAAAAAGTGATACTTTCAGTGCGGAAAATCTTGCAAAAGCAGAACAACTAAGCCATGCATGCAATATATTCTACAACCAGGGAAGAGCCGTTCCATGGTTCAATTCAATAGTCCAGGCATTCCATGAAAAGCCATCTTCATTGATTGAAAACTTTTCAAAATTCTTAGGAAACATAGGGATTGACTCAAAAAAACTTGATGAAGAATTCAAGCCACACAAAGATATTGAAAAACTGCAGCTGGAATTTCTGGAAAAGGAATTCAACAAAAGAAACAGGCAGAATCTGCTTACGGCTGCAAAAAATATTGTCATGCTGAACGGAGCAATAAGCAGAGTTCAGGACGAAGGAAAAGAAGAAATCATATCTCTTTCATACCATCCTGATGACCTTGCAAGTCAATATGCAACCGACATTCAGTTTTTTGCAAAAAACTGCAGGAAGTTCAAATGCAATGTCAAAATTTTCATGACAAAAAATGGTCCGGACTGGAAAACAACCCAGGGCAAATAGTTTATCCTGAATACAAATGTGAAATCAAAATTCCCTGAATCGTTCATGAGGCTCTTCTTCAAGCCAATAACAGATTCTTGAAGCAACATCTGTGATTTTGACAGAACGCCTTTTTCCCAGAATTGAACATTCCCATACAAGGCCAACCCTCCAGCCTTCTTTCAGGAGTTTTTCAACCTGTTCCTTATCCCTGGCTTTGTTTCGTTCAAATTTTTCTTTCCAGAATTCAGGATTTGTCTTTGGCATTTTAAATCTAGAGCAACCGTGAGCATGCCAGAAACATCCGTTAACAAAAACAACTGCATGATAATGAGGAAGAACAATGTCAGGTTTTCCCAATAAACGCCTGTCATTTTTCCTGAAGCGAAAACCCATTCTAAAAAGTTCAGATCTAATCTGACGTTCTGGTTTTGTTTCAGAACTTTTTATTAAAGACATGTCCATTTTAAATTCTATTCCGAAATACTTTTTATGTTTCCGTTCATTAGATCTTCAAGAGAAATGCCATACAAATAGTCTGATATCATTTTTCCAAGATTTTCCCACATTGGAAGAGTCCTGCACTTTTTCTTTTTTGGGCAATTATTTGGAATACAGTCCATGCAGGCAACGGGAGCAAGAGAATCTTCCGTAATCTTAAGAATTTCACCAATGGAAATTTCAGAAGGACTTTTCACTAGAGAATACCCTCCGTTTTTTCCGCGCTGTCCTTCAAGCAAGCCTGACTTTACCAGCGAAGCAACAATTGCCTCTGCATATTTCAAGGAAATTTCCTGATTTCTGGAAAGTTCTGCAAGAGACACCCTGTCATCCTTTGAATGAGAACTCAATTCAAGCATAATTCTTATAGCATATCTTCCACGTGTAGAAACCAGCATGACTAACTCCGACTCCATTTAATTAAATTAAACACTACAATACAGCAGCCTCAATTAATTATATTATACGACTTTAATTACCTATTGCCAAGATAGGCATTTATAATTTTCATTTTATATGTTAAAATAGTTTCATGACACTTCAACAGCTTAAATATATTATCGGCGTTTCTGAAATTGGATCTTTCAACAAGGCAGCAGACCAGCTTTACGTTTCTCAACCTTCCCTGACTTCTGCAATTAAGGATGTGGAAAAAGAATTCAACATTATCTTGTTCAACAGATCAAGCAAGGGAATAAGTCTGACCAACGAAGGAAAGGAATTTCTTCAATATGCCAGACAAATTTATGCACAATATGATAACCTTCTCGAAAGATTTGATACATCAAAAAAAAGGAAAAAGAAATTTGCAGTAAGCTGTCAGCATTACTCATTTTGTGTAAAAGCTTTCATAGACATGGTAAAAAAAATTGAAAAATCAGACGGCAACTCCGATGAATATGATTTTGCCATAAACGAAACCAGAACCCTTACTGTAATTGAAGATGTCACAAACCTCAGAAGTGAAATAGGAATACTTCATTTAAGCGACTTCAACAGATCTGCACTGGAAAAAGTTTTCAAAGCCAATGACCTGATTTTTGAAAAACTGGTTTCATGCAATGCATACGTTTATCTTTGGAAAAATCATCCTCTTGCAAAACAAAATGTCCTTACATTTGAGGACCTTAAAAACTATCCATGTCTTATGTTTGACCAGAACGCATCAAGTTCATTCTATTATGCTGAAGAAATTCTGGCAGAAAAAGAATATTCAAAAATAATCAGAACAACAGACCGTGCCACAAACCTGAACCTTATGAAAGGATTGAATGCATATTGTCTTTGTTCCGGAATTATAAGCAATGAACTTAATGGAAATGATTTTGTTGCCGTGCCATTCAGTGATTCAGAGAACACACTCAACTGCATGGAAATCGGATACATAACAAGGAAAAACGTCATGCTGTCAAAGGCAGGCAAGGATTACCTGGAAGAACTAAAAAAATACCTTTCATAAATTATTATAGAAAATATAATTAATGACTAGTATAATGGATTAAAGGAAGGAAAATGTTTTATGAGTTTTGAAATTCCAGAATACAACAAAGCCTTGTTTGAAACCATGCGGCAATTCGTTGATGCAGTATGGATTTTAAATACGAAAACACAAGAAATTTATTTTCCATATGATAGAATTCTTCCAGAGCAGGAAGGAACATTTATTTCCTTTGCTGAACTTTCAGAGAAGCTTAGCAAAATAATACCGGAAGAAACATACAAGCAGCACATGTCAATTCTGAATCCTAACAACATAAAAAGCCTGAAAAAATCCATTACCTTTCCCGGAAAAATTTTTAAAGACGAAGTGATTCATGAACTCAAATGCATTATAACTCCAGACTCCACTGATTGTGCTGAAGAAACAAAAATTGCCTACATTTCTTTTCAGGACATCCATAACATAGTGCAGAGGAAAGCCAGGCTAAAATCATCAATAGAAAAAGAAAGGCATGAGCATGATTCACTCCAATCAATTGCATCAATTTACGACACCATGCACATTCTTGATTTGGAAAATGGAACATTTGAAGAAAGAAATGCAAATCAAATCATTCATAATATTATTGAATTAAATCTTGATGCACCATTGCAGCAAAAACTTTGGAGTGTCATGAGAATTCGTTTTTCTGGATCCAATCTTGATTCAATTCTTGAATTTACAAATCTTTCAACACTGGCAAAGCGCCTTGAGAACACCAATTTCATATCAACAGAATTAACATCAATAGACAACAAATGGTACAGATTAGCATTCATAAGAATCGGGGATAATTCTGAAAGACTTTCAAAAGTTATTTTTACATCACAAAATATTGACAAAGAAAAAAGAAAAGAAGAAACACTCATCCGCCTTACACAAACAGATAAACTGACACAACTTTACAATCGATACGCCTATGAATGTGACATATCAATTCTGGAAACAGAAAAAATTAAAGATGATTTGTGGTTTATGGAAGTTGATCTCAACGGCCTGAAAAAAACCAATGACCTTAAGGGACACAAAGCCGGAGACGAAATCATTAAAGCTGTTGCAGATTGTCTCAACATTGTTGTTTCTCCATTTGGACGTGTATATAGAATTGGCGGTGACGAATTTACCTGCATATTCAATGCATCTGACAAGGAAGTAGTAGAGATTCTCAAGCAGCTGGAAGAATACAGGTCTTCATGGTCTGGAGAATTCAGCAACACATTCACATTTTCAAAAGGACTTGTATGTGCAAGCGAAATTAAAAACTGTACAGTTTCAAATCTTGAAAAACTGGCAGACTCCCGAATGTATGCAGACAAGAGAAACTACTACATGACCAATGGTGACAGGCGAAAAAGATAAGCACCATGTAAATCAACAAAAAATCAATAACCAGATTACTTTTCGTGCTCTTTTTTATAATTGATTTTTGCTCTTATGCATAAGAAAATTGAAAAAGCTGCAGTAGCAAAAGTATACATAAGTCCACCCATAAAACCTGATCCAAATGCTCCAGTTGTAATCAATGTTCCTGTCTGATATACAAGGAATCCAACAACAAACCCAACAGACAGCATGAAACCTATACCAGTCCAGAACCACTTTCGGCTTTTCATTTCACTGCTCATGGCACCAAGTGCAGCAACACAGGGAGGCGAATAAAGATTGAACATAAGGTATGCAAGAGCCGCAACTTTAGTTATTCCCATTACCATTGCAATTTTATTTCCAGAACCTTCTACCATTTGCAATTCTTCAGTGTCTATAAAATTTGTTATTGAAAATACAGTTGCCAGGGTTCCAACAACATTTTCCTTTGCAAAAAAACCGGTAATTGCAGCAGCAGCAAGCTGCCAGCAGACAACACCAACTACAGGGACAAGTAAATATGCAAAAGGAGATGCAATCAATGCAAGAATTGAATCAGATCCATTATCAGCAGCAACCTTGAACGAAGGTGTAAAACCAGCCATCAGCTGAATGATTGTATTGCAAAGGAGAATAATTGTTCCTGCCTTTACAAGGTATGACTTTCCTCTTTCAAGCATTGACTTTACGGCAAAACCAATAGACGGAATTTTATATTCAGGAAGTTCAATAATAAAGTAACTCTTTTTGAATTTTGCAGCATTGATTGACTTTATCAGTAAAGCTCCAAGAAGAATCAGAATAACTCCAACAAAATACATTACAGGACCAACCCAGGTAGATTCAGGGAAAAATGCTCCGGCAAAAAGTGCAATCACAGGAAGTTTTGCACCACATGGCATAAATGTGCAAAGCATTGCAGTTGCACGACGCTCACGTTCATTTCTGATTGTACGGCATGCCATTATTGCAGGAACACCACATCCGGTTCCTATTACCATGGGAATAACAGATTTTCCTGAAAGCCCAACCCGTTTGAAAATCGGATCAAGAACAACAGTGGCCCGAGCCATGTATCCGCAGTCTTCAAGAAGAGCAATAAGAAAATACATGATCATGACAAGGGGAAGAAATCCAACAACAGCACCTACACCACCAATAATTCCATCACAAAGAATTGCAGTGACAATTGGATCTGCCTCAATCAATTTACCGGAAACAAATTTCTGGAATGACTCAATCAATCCTGCAAGAAGTTCACTTAGCCAGGTTCCAACAGTAGACTGAGAAATATAGAAGACGGCCCACATAATAACAGTAAAAACAGCGAGGCCGGAAACAGGATGGGTCAAGACACAATCAAGTTTGCTTTCCTTCTTTCTTTCAACTTTCTTTTTGTTTTTTACAACAACTTCAGAAACAATGGACTTAACAAATTCAAAGCGCTCTCTATCCGCTGCTTCAACTGAATTCTTATCTGCCCCTTCTGAAATCTTTCCATTATATGGAGCCGACTGAAACTTTCCTGCAAGACTTACTGCAGCAGAAACTATTTCACCAAGATTTACTGATTTTTGAGCAATGGTTTTGACTACAGGACAGCCACACTTTTTTGAAAGAAGTTTTTCATCAATAAATTTTATTCCATTCTTTTCAAGGGCATCACTTTTGTTTAGGGCAATGACAACAGGAATTCCAAGTTCAAGAAGCTGAGTCGTAAAAAACAGACTTCGTTCCAGATTAGTTGCATCAACAATATTAACAATAACATCCGGTTTTTCATTTTTAATAAAAGAAGAAGTAACGTTTTCTTCACTTGTAAAGGGACTCATGGAATAAGCACCAGGAAGATCAACTGCCACAAGATTTTCTTCATTACCACAAAATTCTTTTCTGACTGCATATTCCATCTTGTCAACTGTAACGCCAGCCCAGTTTCCTACATGCTCACTTCGTCCTGTGAGAGCATTAAACATGGTTGTTTTTCCGGAATTAGGATTTCCAATAAGCGCAATTCTCATCAGAACCACCTCCATAGAATATGCATAAAATAATCTTAGAATTAACTATATGTTAGACAAAACTAACAAAAGAGCAATAAAATTCCAGGCAGTCAATTAGTCATCAGATCAAAAAATTTTAACCCGATTTTTCCACTTCAATAGCAGACGCTAAATCCATGTCTATGCAATATACGGCATCTTTCACACCAATAATCAGAGTGCTTTTCTTTTTTGATATAAGTGTTATTTTTTCGCCAGAATAGCATCCAAGCGAAAACAAGAAGGAAGAAAATTCCTCATCACTGCAGGTAATATCAGAAATAATGTAATCAGATTCAGGATCAGCATCTGAAAGCAGCATTGAAAAACTCCCATGGGAAAAATCATTGCATAGAAACAACTTTCGTTAACTTTAATTAACTTATGTTAGACTACACTTACCATATATAATTGTCAACACCATGAGAAAATTTGTGACCTAAAGCATATATGAATTTGACCTACAGTTTTTTTTCAAGTAAATAGAAAAGCCCCTTACGCCAATAAGCTTCCCCGGTCTTAACAAAACCAAGTTTATGGTACATGCGCTGTGAATATGGATTTTCTGAAAAAACATCAAGCCTTAAGGATTCAATTCCAGCTTTTTTAAGTTCATTCATCAGGTGACTCATTGTCCTAGTCCCAATTCCCTGATTCTGAAATTCCGGATTAACAACTATTCTATGCAAAACCCTCCATCTTGAATCAGGCCAGTTCCAGCTTGCACTTTTGTAGTCCTCATCACACTCATCATTTATTGAATAAGTTGATACAATTGTTCCATCAATGATTCCACAAGTTAACCAGCCATTTATTATGTCTGACTCAAAATCATATTTCGCCGGATATATTTCATCCCATTGATAGATTTTCTGCTGAATCAATTTGACAACGGATTTTTGAACAAAAGAAAAAATTTCATCCAAGTCGTCCAGATTTGCCTTTCTAAAAATTATATTGTTTTCCATCACACAAAAAAAATCAACTTTGCAGTCTGATTTCTTCGGCACATCATTTTTGAATTATTGAAGAATCACCCATTGTTTACCTTAGATTATACAGGACATTCCTTTCATTACTCTAGTATCTTATATATCTAATATTATGCTATTGCTTTGTCTTGACGCAAACGTACATCACTTTGCTTTTCTTGTCATAATAGGATTTCACAAGCTCATAGGAAATCTTTCTGTCATTCAGGGCATCAATTGTCTTGTACAAATATTTTTCAGACTTATCATTTTCCGCAGAACTGTATGCAACCTGATATGCCTTTACTTCAGTTCCAAGATAAGAAATGATCTGGGCAACTGCAACAGACTCGGCAAGTTTCTGTGTCATCGACTCATCGCCAACAAAAGATTTCATTGCACAGGAAAGATAATTATTTCCATCAGCATGGATTTCTTCAAAATACCAGTCTGGCATTGTTCCTCCGGATACCTTGCTGAATGCATACCTGCTCTTTTTCTTTTTCCTCTTGAACTTGTCGTAAACATTAGCTCCGGACTTTTTATCAATTTCTTCTGAAGATTTTTTTCCATTGAACACAAGTGGTTCCTGATTATCTCCCATTGTGTATCCATTATTCAAAGTGATTGTCCTGATGGAAATGCTTCCGTTTGGAAACACCTTTCCGGATGACATTGTTTTTGACGAGACAACAGTATCACTCATTCCTTTCATTATGGCACGAGTAATATACTCACTTGATGACTTGAAACTTCCGTCAGGCTCAACAATTATCGGCCATCCTTGAATTGAATCTACAGGCTCATCCTTGAATTCCCAGGTATAAAGCCCATCAGAAACCACGACTTTCTGACTCTTTCCGGAACCATTGTCAACAGTCTCATAAATTCCATTCAATGACTTTCCACCGCGCCTTGATTCCTCTTTGGAAATCAAAACTCCAGTCAGCGTAATTTGAATTGTCTGATTGTTTTCCTCATAAAAACCGTAAAAAGTTATTTCACCGTTATTCTTGTATTTTCCCTGAATTGTTGGATTTTCTGGACTTGATATTTTTCCGGCAGGAGAAATGGAAATCTCAATTCCGGATTCAGGATCAAGGAACATTCCATTTTCAATCAGAACCCCGCATCCTTCAACTTTCCTGATGATATCCTGACGGGCTTCAATTCCATATACAGCATATATTTGCTGAACATCAACACTGTTAAGAATACGCTCGTAATTAAACATGTACACACCATTTTTGGGAGATGCGGCAAAACATGAAAAAATGACCGACAACAAAACAGAGTGCATGAAAACTTTTTTAGTCATAAATTTTTCTCCAGATATATTTTTTATTCTTTCATACTACCACAAAACAGCAACTGTGGAACACAAAGATTTTTTCCAGTAATGATTCAAAGTATTGCCATTGCAATCTAACGCTAGATATTTTTCCAGAAATTTATATAGTCTAAAAATTTCAATTTTTAGAAATGTCTTTTATTATTTCCAGATTTTTCTGTTTCTCAAAGAATGCTTTCTTCAATACTGAATATTCTTCATCAGAACAAGCAGTCCTGCAGGAAGGGTCAAATGCTTCTGTTACCTCAAAGCACTTCCTTATCCTTTCACATGGATATTCATTGCACTGCCCGCAGTTTTCAATATTTCTGTCAGTGGTACAATGAACGATTCCATATCTGCACCAATTGTCTTTAGTACATCCAATACAAGAAATATCCTCGTTTGTTACGACACGATCCCTATATCCGATTTTCATCCAAAGCTCAGCCGTACGCCTTAACTCATCATCCGTTTTTGGAACATGTCTGGGACATGAAGAACAGTCATTTCCACAGGCTGAAATTATTTTATCCATAAAAACCCCAACAAAAAAAATTATAGGCACAATCATATTTTGACCGGCCCAATGCACTAGTTTAACAGAAAAAAAAAATCAATGGTAAACCATGTTGAATCCAATCAATCACTTAGTTAAAATATAAACATGAGATTCATTTACGTATTTGCTCCACTGATTGTTTTTATGTTATTGCATGGAAATGCCCCTAAAGAATTCCCTCAGGACGAGACTCCAGTCATTGAGGAAATAAAGGAACCGGAACCACCAAAAGATGTAGAATCAATTGTCGTTGGAACGGTTCTGAAAAAAAGAACACCTTTACACATAATGGGACGTGACAACAAAATGCACGACATTCTGACATTGACAGACGGAAATGAAGTTCAGATTCTGTATGTAAATTCCGAGGCTGACATATTTTTGAAAACAGATACCATTCACGGTACTGAAAACAACGAAACGGAAAATAAAGAAAATGTTTCTTCTGAAAAATTCTTCCATGCAATTTATGACAATGTAGATTTCTGGATTTCTGAAAAAAATTTCGCACCAGATTCAATGGCAGCTGTTGTTATAAGAAAAACAGCACTGTTTGACGATGCCGAACTTAATATACCGCATGCACGAAATCAAATTTCATTCGGATCATATATTGCCCGGGAAAGAAGTGATGCAGTAAACGGAGTCTCAAAAATTTATTACTATGACAAGAATCAGTCACAGGTTTTGCATGCCTACACAAAGTCAGAAAATATTTCAACAATAAATGACGATATTCAGATGATGAAAATCATTGATCAGCTTAAGGTTACTTCACGTGCAACTCCAAGAAATGAACTTTTCAAGAAAGCCCAGAAGTACAAGCCATGCAAGGAAATTACAGCTGAATTTGAAGCACAGAAAACTGGAATAGTTGTCAACAGTTATCAGGAAGTTCTTAAAGCCATGCCAAAAACAAGATATGGTGTTAATGTTCCTGAGCTAATGACAGTTGACCAGAGCAAAGATCCATTCCAGTAAATTTTTTGATTTATTTCTCAAAACGGGTCCAAAGATTGCAGGAATAGCTATAAACAGTTTCTTTTTCACACACATTTTATCTTAATGAAAATCTGACAGGATACCTGAATCTGACAGGCACCGCTTCTCCATTAACCAGTGCTGGCTGACACACAATTCCATCAAATGCCTTTAATGCAGCCTCTGCAAATCCATGGCCAGGATCCTTAAGAACCTTGATTTTCTTAATTATTCCCTTGGTATCAATAAACAGTTCAAGATACACAACACCTTCAATAGAATTTTTATAGGCTTCCACAGGATATTCGATTCTTTTCAGGATTCTCTTTCCCGGAACGACTGGAATTGAGCTTACCTTATTCTGCGGAACATATTCAGAAAATTCATCTTTTTTTTCAATTTTATCTTTTTCAATGATTTTTTCAGACGAACTGACATTCTGCTCCGTCTTCACATTATTTCTGTTTTGAACAGGAATTGTTTTTTCCTGAGGAACATATTCCTGAACATCCACAAGCTTGAAAATTCTTTCATCAGGTTCTTCTTCTGTTTTTGACGGTCCGCCGGTGAAACTCATTCTTGCAAACAAGACCGCATAAACAATTATCACAAGGACAAAACAGCCCAGTCTTACGTATGAAGGAATTTTTCCGGACAATTTTTCAAGTCTCGTTTCCTGTCCGTTTTTCTTGTCAACAATATTCCCCATGCTACTTACCTTCCTTTACAACAAAACTGACAACCCGGTGCTGAAGCATCTGAAGAATTTGAACAACTGAATCAACATATCGATATGGAGTATTCTTATCAGCAATAATATGAATTCGGGAAGAAGGTTCATCAATAAATTTCTGGATGATTTTCTGTTCGAGAGATTCTCTGTCATACTTTTCACCATCAACAAACACTTCACCGTTTGACATGATCCATATCTCAAGATTTTTTTCACTCTGAGTTTTCTCAAGCTGAACTGCCTCGGAATATTCAATATGCTGTTCATGTCTCTGATTCATGAGAGAAATCAGCATGATAAAAATCAGCAGAAGAAATCCAATATCAGACATTGATGAAGTTGCAATTGAACAGTTTCTTTTTTTACGATTAATCTGCATGAATCAACTCCTGCCATCCATCTTGAATGAAAAATTCTCTACGCTGGAATTTCTGACAAGATAAACAACATCAATCACTTTCTGATAAGGAACATTATCTTGAATCAAAAGAAGAAATGTCATGTCTGGAAATTTTGCTTTCATTGATTTTATTTCAGTTTCCAGTTCATTCTGATTTACGCTCTTGCCATCAAGAAGAATCATCTCATCATTGGTGAGTGTACATTTCATGAGATTCTGCTTCATGACAATTCTAGGCTTACTCTTTTCTGGAAGATTCAGGAGAAACCCCTTATTTACATTAAAACCTGCGATAACAATAAAAAAAATGATGAGTAAAAAAGAAAGATCATTCAGAGAACCAGATGCTCCCACATCCTCAACATTTCTCCTTTGCCTTTTAAGCATTTTCTTTCTCCAGCAAAAGTGGAATAATATCATTCACAGCTTTTGAAGTTTCTGCTGCAAAATTATCAACACGCTGAACAAGAAGGTTATATCCAATACTTGCAATGATGGCAATAATAAGTCCAAATACAGTTGTAATCAAAGCCTCATAGATTCCACCTGCAACAAGCTGAGCATTGACTTCAGTTGCATCAGCAATGGATTTGAAAGCTCCGATCATTCCACTGACAGTTCCAAGAAATCCTGTGAGTGGTGCAAGACTTGAAAGAGCCGTCAGATAGTTGAAACCATTTTCCATTCTTCTGATTCTTTCCTGAGCTTCTGTTTCTGCAGCTTTTTCCATTCTGCTTTCGCCAAACTTCGAGTTGTCAAGCAAAGCATAGAAAACAGTTGCCACGGTTTTTCTTCTTGAACAGCAAGTGAGCATATACTTTGCCTGGTCAGTTTTTCCGGCCTTCAAAAGATTCTTTACTTCAAGAGCAATTGGCGAAACCCTGCAGTCATGCCAGAACAAATAAATGCATCGTTCAATGACAAGAGCAATTGTAACAACACTGAATGCCAGAAGAATCCACATAAATGGACCACCAAGCTTGAACAATTCAACCAGATTCATATAATCTTCTCCCATATCAAAACATGATTACCTGGAACAACAAAGTCCAGGTACCAGCAGCACATGCAGTTTCTTGAGAGCTACAACAGTCCAATCAGGAACTGCATTGTCTGCAAAATATTTTTAAATGATTTTTAAATGTTTTTTAAATGATTTTTAAATATTCTATAAATAAATTATGGTTATTCGGGATATCCTTAACCCGATTTACAAATCAATAGCTTATCTTCATCCCCAGTGAAATCATAGGAATTCCAATCCCAAAATTTGCATCGGAACTATCTTTTTCCTTTCCCGTATTCTGATCAAACTGCTTTGAACCCTGTGGCGAGTACAAGTTCATGAAAATATCTTCAGCACCAACATACCATTCCCATTTCCATTCAGGATGTTTTTTGAAGGAACCATTGTGTGCAACACGAATATCAATCGGACAACTGAATTCAGTTCGCAATGTATCACTATAGAATGAATTTCTTGTATATCGCTGCATTACCGTACCATCCGGAAGCTTTACCGGATAAGAAAACTTTTCACCATCAGTTCGTGGAGTTCCAGTTGCAAAAGTACCGCAAAGGGAAATTGTCCATGTTGGAACCGGCTTATAATTGAAAACCACATTCAATGTATTGAATCTATGGAAAGAAGGGAAATACCATTCATTGAGAGGATCATCACTCATGGATCTCTGGTTTGTGTACAATGGTTCAAAAGGATTCTTGTACTTTGAATAGATAAACGAATAAGATGCGTAACCGTTCCATTTTTTTCCGAAATCCTTTGATGCCATCAAGTCAAAACCAGCAACATATCCCTTGCCGTCAGTTTTTCCATAAATCTTGTTGTCCATTGGATTACGGTCATCTTCAACAATATAAAGCCTGTTCAAGTAATATTTGTAATATGCTTCAATACTCAGCTTCCAGTCGTTCTTTAAAACAAGCTCAGTACCGATTACACCGAGAACAGCACGATCCTGATCAATCAAGTCGTCATCAAGAATGACATCCTTTGACAGCATATTTGTAAGAATAGGAACTGCCGAGAAAAATCCTGCACCTGCACTGAATGTTACTTTTTCAAACTTTTCTGTATTACGCCACGGAGTATAGAATACATTTGCCCGGGGATTAACATCAGGAAGAGAATTGACATTAATACCATCACCATCAACATAGATATGATCAAGTCTCACACCCAATTCTGTTGAAATCAAATCATCATCCGTGCCATGTACCCAGGAAACATATGAACTTGAATTAAAAATTCTGTTTCCGTCATTATCAATACTCAAGACAATTGGTCCGTAAAAATATTCGTTTGTTCCCGCATACTGGCGCTCAAACCAGGAATCCACGAATTCTTCTGAAGAAGAAAAATTAACGACTTCCTCAATACCAAATGAAATTTTGTTTGATTCATTCAAGTCAACGTCACTTTCAACGCGCCCCTGCACAATATGGGAATTAATCTTTTCCTTTAAATGCTGATCAACATCAAGATTATATCCCCCAGAACTCAAATCAAATCTTGGATCACTTCCCCATTTGTCTATGAAATCCTGATTGTATTTCACATAGCCATATTGGCGGTCGTCCATTTTCAAATTCTCAATCATGAATGCATATGACAATGACGAATGAAAATCAATTCTGTCAGTCGCATTCCATTTTGCATCAAATCCCAGAAGCCCCTGGTAATAGTCATAATCAAAAACAGCATCAGACTTAAGGCCAGAATCTTCATCCTCTTCTCCATCTGACGTGTATCCGATTCCATCACTTCCGAAGAAACCAATCAATGAAAGGGAAATCTTGTCTGTCGGATTGTAATATCCCTTTGCAAAAAAATCCCTGATATAAGGTGCTGTCTTAATTGAATCTGTCAAATCACTAGAAGAAAGAGCACGGAATGTTCCAATAAGTGTTTCAAGATATGTTGCCTTTGCACCCAAAGAAATTCCCGCCTTGCTGCCAATTGGAGAAGAAAAGAAAAGCGAAGTTGAGATATAATTCAAATCAAGACTGAAGTGAATCTGATCATCCGGCACAATGGACTGGATTTCGAGAAGACCCGAAGTTGCCTTTCCGTATCTTGAAGAAAACACTCCATTCAAAAGCTTAGTGCTCTCTACAAAATCAGGACTGAAAATAGAGTATGCTCCTCCCCAATGCCACGGAAAAAGCAAATAGTTGCCGTCTAGAACACAAGTCATTTCACGAGGATATCCTCCACGAACTGAAGGTTCCTTATTCCACTGACCGCCAAATGTAATTCCTGGCAAGGTTGAAACCGAAGACATGACATCCTCAACCATTCCGGCACGGGCAGTCGTATCCATCTGTTCCTTTGAGAGAACGACAGAAACACCGGATTTTGATTCCTGGCGTTCTGCATTCCTTACGATTGTCAAACCCTCACCTTCAAGCAAAAGCTCATCGTCAAAATTTTCCTCTGACTCCTGAGCGTAAAGAGATGCTGACAATGCAACCAAACAAATACCGAATATTTTTAAGCATCTTTTCATGATGGAAAAAATATATCACATGTCAACCAATGAAAATTTGTCTCTAGAAAAATTTGCACTTAAAACGGCAATTTTGGAAAATATGAAGCTTACTGGCCACGCCTGTATTTCTTGTTGAAATACTTGGAAAACTCATGGTGAAACTTTTCCTTGCAGGCTCTTGAAATTGAGATAATACTTTCATTTTCCATCACAAGACTGTCTCCCGACACAGAAATAATTTTTCTCAAGTTAACGAGATAGCTTGAATGAGGAATTGCAAAACCTTCGTCATAAAGTTCTTCTGCCAGTTCAGAAAGTTTCTGACGACTTACAAGATTGCAATCTGTTTTATACAGAGGAGATTTTGGAGACAAGGTAACAAGAGTTCCATGCTTTTTCTTTTCAAGATAAAGGATATCCTGAGTTGGAACAAGAAATGCAACACCATCACTTACAAGTTCAATTGTCTTCTGCTGTTTTCGTCTCTTCATTTCAAGAAGCACTTCGGTTACAGTTTGTGTAATCTTTGATGCTTCACTTGTTTTTAAGATATACCGGTATGGAAGAACTTCAAAATGCTCAGTCTGAGGAGTAATGACAGCAGAACAAAAACAAATTACGGCTGTATTATTCAGTTTTCTCATTTCGCGGGCAGTTTCAAAGCCACCCAATGTCTGCATCTGCATATCAATCAAAAGAAGGTCAACGTTTTCCCTGTTTTCTTCCAGAAAATCAACACCACTTGGATATGTGGAAATTTCCATTTGGGTTGAATCAAATTCAGGATTCTCAGTTACAAAATTATTCATTCTGAAAAGATCAAACTTATTGTCATCTACAATTGCAATCTTATACATTCTTCATATCCCCATAGTTTTTTTGAATACTGAGACTGGAAAGCCAAATCTTTTTTTCTTCATCAACATCCAGGTCCAGGAACCCGCCATATTTTGAAGCAAGCCTTTCAGAACTTTCAAGACCAAGACCATGAACGCCGCTTTCATTCTTTTTTGTCGAAATATACTTTTCATTGGATCTGATTATTTCGCCGGAAAACTTATTTTCAACTGTAAACATAATAAAGTTTCCATCAGTTTCAAAAAGCTGAACATAGACAATGCGGTCTTCATCATGATTATCCTTTGCTGCTCGAACTGCATTATCAATCAAATTTCCAAACATTGAAATAATATCCGTATCCTTAATAAATGACAGATCAACATTTATCTCAACATTGAAATCAATTTTAACTCCCACATTCTGTGCGGTGGATTCCTTTTCGTTAAACAAAGCATTTATAATTCTGCTGCTTGAAAAAGTTTTTGGGGTAATCTTCTGCAGGTCTGAATTCATCTGGCGCAAAAGCACTTCCATTTCTTCAGTTTTTTTTTCAGAACACAATTGAGCTAGAACACCAAGATAATGTTTTGTATCATGACGATATATGCTCTGAATTTTTTCTATCTGATCAAGACGGTCATAATAGGATTTCTGAATACTTGCAATATGCCTTAGCACGCGAAGATCTTTCTTTGCAGGAAATTCAAGAATGATATAGCATGCAAAGACAAGAAGCGTAACGCCTAAACTGGAAGTTAAACATTCCGGTAAATTAAACTGTAAGAGAGAAAAGAGGCAAAACGTAATGACGCAGCAAATCAATGTTATACGACTGCTTTTCCTAATGAATTTGTACCTGACGACTAGAATCGTTGACGTGGCAACACAAAGAGCTCCAACACAGGCATAAGAAAAATAAACCGGCAATCCCATTGAATAGTTAGTGAAAGTTCCCCGGACAAAATGAATGTATGGCATGCATAAAGCAACACTTAAAACCACAACGGGAAGAAATCCCACTCGGATTACCACATGTAACCGGCTTTTCCCAAACACACCTGTCAGGGAAAGAAAATAAATGAAAACCATGTAAAAAAAAGCATCAAGTGAAGCAAGAAACATAAAATGAATGAATACATTTATTGATCTGTGAGAAATAACAAGATAATTTACCGTAACTACAGAAAAGCCGTCAAAAAAAACAGTTATTTCAGCCAGGATAAAAACCCAGTCAAAATATCTGTTGCAAACCTGTCCTTTTCCTTCACGTATATAATTGAGTCCAGAAAAAATCAGCATTATCAGACAGGCAATCTGCATCTTGCATAGTTGAAACATTTTTTCTCCAAAATAATATGAAATAACTGTAAAAACTATTCTTATAGTTTGCCATAAAATAACAAAATGTAAAAGAACTGACGTTGGATATGCACCTGCAACCTGCATAGACAAATCACTCTTGAACTAATTGCTCCGACTAAAAAAAATTATTGTCTTGATATATGATTGACCGGCATATAGAATATGCACATGGCTTTTCTTTTACTGTCAATTATCTATCTGTCTTTCATTAGCCTGGGATTGCCTGATTCCCTTCTGGGATCCGCGTGGCCAGTAATGTTTTCACAGCTGAATGTCCCTGTATCATACATGGGAATTATTTCTATGCTCATTGCATTGGGAACAGTCATATCAAGTTTTTTCAGTGACAAAATTGCAGGCAAACTGGGAACTCCAATTGTAACCCTTACAAGTGTTTTTCTCACAGCAGTTTCAATGTTCATGTTTTCAGTTTCAAATTCATTCAGCATGCTTTGCTTTTTTGCAATTCCCTATGGACTTGGAGCCGGAAGCATTGATGCAGCACTAAACAATTATGTTGCCATTCATTACAAAAGATTTCACATGAGCTGGCTTCACTGTATGTGGGGAGTTGGAGCTTCACTTGCACCCTACATCATGGGGCTAAGCATTTCAAAAGGAAAAAACTGGACCGGAGGATACACCTGTGTTTCAATCATTCAATTTACTTTGACTGCACTTATTTTAATAAGCCTTCCAGTATGGAAAATCAACAGAACCAAAAATAATCAAAATGAAGAAAATGAAACCAGGAACAAAAAGTCTCATACGATAAAAGAAATTTTTTCCACATCGGGAGCAAAACCATCATTTCTGACATTTTTCTTCTACTGTACTTGCGAACAAACAACAGGCCTGTGGGCAGCAACATATCTTGCACTGTCAAAAGGGATTGATGAAAAAACTGCTGTTTTCTTTGGAACTTTATTCTATTCTGGAATAATGATTGGAAGAGCTGTCAACGGGTTTCTTACATTCAAACTTTCTGACAGGCAGCTCATAATATCCGGAATGAGCCTAATGCTTTTGGGAACAATTTGCATGTGTCTTCCTTTTGGAAAAACCATATCTCTATGGGGACTAATTATAATCGGCCTTGGATGTGCACCAATCTATCCATCCATCATGCATTCAACGCCAGAAACTTTTGGCACAGACAAATCCCAGGCAATTATTGGAATACAAACTGCATTTGCATACTTTGGAACAAGCGTCATGCCTGCCCTATCGGACTTATTGCAAACCACATTTCAATTTCACTTCTTCCGGTTTACATTTTTATTTCTCTTGCCGCATCATATCTTCTGATCAAAAGAGTCTGGAATGTGACAGGGAAAGGGGCAAATTAAATTTCTGTTTCAATTAAATGACTTTTAAAAAGTCAATTAACAGATCCTGCATGGAATTTAAAATCAGAAATTCAAATCTCCTGCACACTTGATTCCAAATTCAGACTTTGAACTGTAGATTGCATTTCGAATTGCACGCTCCATTACTTCCTGGGCAAGAATTCCCACAAGATCAATGTTGGCTTCCACTTCACCAAGACTGAGAGCATAGATTGTGTCACCATCACCACTTGTATGAACAGGCCAGATGGATTTTGCATAAGCATTCTGCGACATGGAAGCAATTTTGGATAGTCTTGACTTGTCAAATTTTGCACTGGTAAGAACTGCACCTATTGTTGTGTTTCCAGCCATTCCATTTTCTTTTTTGCCGTCCAGCTTACCAAAAAGAATTTCTTCAGGTGACTGAAATGCAGTGGCAGAATCATTGATCATTCCTGCAATGCACTTACCATTTTCATCAAAAACATTTCCAACTGCATTGACGCAAACTACTGCACCTATTTTCAAATCTCCACACTTAATGGCATAGCTTCCAATTCCGCTTTTAGTGCAGAATTCCATGCCCTTGTATTTTCCAACTGTTGCACCAGTTCCGCATCCATAATTTCCATCCTGATAATTGTTTTCATAGGCACCAACACAGGCAGCGTACCCCATGGCCTGATCAGGACGAACATGAAAGTTTCCGCAAGTCAAATCAAAAATATCTGACTGAACAACAAGAGGAACAAAACCGCCGGCAATTTCATATCCAATTTTCTTTTCTTCAAGAAACTTCATTACGCCGCCAGCTGCATCAAGTCCGTAGGCACTTCCACCACCAAGAACAAGAGCATGAATTACCTGGGAATATGATGCAGGAAGCAGAAGTGTTGTTTCCCTGGAAGCAGGTCCACCACCGCGAACATCAACTCCGCATGGAGCACCCTTTTCACAAATCAAAACAGTAACTCCAGTTCCATTCACACAGTCCGTTGCGTTTCCAATCTTAATATTTTCAAAATCCTTTATGCTGATTTCCCTGAAAATTTTTGAATCAAGTTTCAATTTAATTACCCCGGCTTGCAGTCAAATCTGCAGATTAATCGGGTTAATTATATTTGTTACCTCTGAAAATTGCAATTTTCAAATATTTGAACGAATAATTTCAGGCTAGAAAAAAGTCTATTTACTTTGTATTTTTTTCATTGCAATGGGAACAAGATGAAGAATTTGGACATCCAATGCATTTTTGACCACGGAGCTTTGACCTGACAATTGTGATTACGGAAATAAAAACTGCAAGAACAATAACTGCAATACCTATCTCATTGGCCATAAATTCCTCCACAAAAAAAAAACATTCACCTGACATGCTGAAAGACAAACACACACAAAAGACAGCATGCCAGGCAAAGGTTTAATGCCCGAACTGGAACTAAATTCAAGAACGGAACTTACATCGAGGTTAGTAGTTAGCATTATCTAACTATAGTTAGAATACATTAACTAATTATATTTGTCAAGACAATATTCAATTAATTATTTCAAAACTTTTGATATGATTCCACCGCCAAGAATTAATCCGTCTGATGAATACAAGACTGCGCTCTGACCTGGTGCAACTGCACGCTGTTCCTGAGCGAATTCAATTTTCCATGGAGTACCGGTAAATTCCTCATTCTCCTGAGTGTCGTATCTTGTTATTCTGCAGGGAACCGGTTTTGACGCAAGCCTGATCTTAACAAGTGCTTCCATTGGTTCACCAGGCTCAACATCACCAGGCCAGACAAAATCATCTGCAATCAAGGCCCTTGAATTTAGTTCGTCGTTTTTTGCCAGAACAACAAGATTATTTTTCGCATCAATCGAATGAACATACATTGGCTGAGAAGATGCTACTCCAAGTCCACGGCGCTGTCCTATTGTGTAGTATTCAATTCCACGGTGTTTTCCAAGAACATGACCATCCAGGTCAATTATATCTCCAGGAACACTTTCCTTATCAGAAAACAAAGATTCCCTGTATTCCTCACCAACAAAATCCTGGCTTTCTTCCCGGTTGGCAGCATCCAGGTTAGCCTTTTTTGCCAGCTCAAAAACTTCTTTTTTTGTTATGCCTGCAAGAGGAAACCTTACCTTCTCCAGAATCTTCGATGAAACCCTGTAAACAAAATATGTCTGGTCCTTGGTTATGTCAGTTGCTCCAGAAACCATGGCAGGACGAGATTCAGTTCCATAAAGCCCGGAATCAGGCCTAACAATGCGGGCATAATGTCCAGTGCAGAAATAATCGTACTTGATTCCCAGCTTTTCCACCGCCTCCAGCATTGCACCGAATTTGATTTTTTTGTTGCACATGATACACGGATTTGGTGTGCGCCCGTTTCTGTATTCAGTCTTGAAATATTCAAGGACCATTTGCTTATATTCATTTTTTACATCTACAACGTAATATTCAATTCCATTTTCACTGCAGAATCTTTTGCAGTCAACTATGTTTTCTTCTTCTCCAGGTCCATAGCAGGCTTCCTTGATTTTGGTTCGATTGGTGTCAGTCTTGAGCTTTACAACAGATCCATCCCACAAAGACATGGTAACCCCAATAACCCTGCATCCTTTTTCTTTGAGAAGCAATGCCGTCAAAGTTGAATCAACGCCACCTGAAAGACCAACAAGAACAGTATCCCCAGCCTTTGGCATGTCTAAAGCTGTAAATGAAATAGATTTTTCCATAACCCGATTATATCAGTGCTAAATCCTATTAACAACAGGGGAATATAATAAAATACTACCGGACAGTAGAAATAAGATGGCAAAAAAAAGCTGCCCCTGCCGGACAGCCTTATGCAATTAAATAATCAGACTACTCGCCATCTCTGAAACTTGCTGTTTCGTAAATGCGTTCATCTGCCCTTGGCTTGTTAAAAATGCTGAGACGCTTTGCTGAAAGAATCTTCCAGTATTCATCATCTGTAAAACAGATATAGTTTCCAGCCTTAACCTTTCCTTCTGTGAAAGCGCGTTTTGGAACTTCTGCCCAAATCACAACCTTTTCGTTATTCTTCTTTACTTCAAATTTTACTACGCGTGCTTCTTTTCTTGTACTCATGATTTTACCCTTCTATATTTTGATTTAGTGTTAAACTGAAAATCCAATCCAGTTCTCAGGATAAACAGTTGTTATATCCATGAATATATTATAACAGAAAATCTCCATTTTTACTAATAAAAATTCAAAAAATTTGTTTTTTTTGCGTTTTTTTGAGTTTTGACTGTCAATCAAAAGAATTAAACAGTTTCAAAAAATGACTTCATGGCACGAATCATTAATGAAACATCTCTTGAGCCTGCAGTTTCATAGGGAGAGTGCATTGCCCATTGAGGAAGTCCTACGTCTACAGTCTTCAATGAAACATGTGCATTTGAAATATTTCCAAGAGTTGAACCACCCTGAATGTCACTTCGATTAGTGTATGTCTGAACCGGTACGCCAGCCTTTTTGCACACCTGAGTGAACATGCCTGAAGAAATAGCATCTGTCGTGTATTTTTGCGAGGCATTGAATTTTATTACTGGACCTGCATTTAATCTTGGCTTATTCACGGGATCAGCTGATGAAGAGAAATTCGGATGTTCAGCATGGCCGTTGTCTGCACTTACCATAAAGCTGCCTGCAACAAGCGTATAATAATCTTCCTGAGACCTGCCCAATGAAAGACAAATTCTTTTAAGCACATCTTCCAGAAAAGTTGAATCAGCACCCTGGCGTGAAAGACTTCCCACTTCCTCGTTGTCAAATATGCAATACATTATGATAGACTGATTATTTTCAGAATCAATAAACCCCTTCAAAGTTGTGTAGGCACATTCAAGATCATCCAGACGCGGAGAACCAATAATTTCACCATCGCTTCCTAAAAAAGTACCCTTGTCCCTGTTATACAGAAACAAATCGGCGCCAACAACTTCACTTTTGTCAACATTGCATTCACGGCAAACTAGATCAACAAGGCCTGTTTTTTCCTCACCGGCAGAAAGCACAGGCAGCATGTCATTCTGGACATTATATTTTTTCTCTGAATTGGCATCCCGATTCATGTGAATTGCAAGACTGGGAATTACAAGAAGGTCTCTGTCAACGCAAACAAGTTTTTCTTCCAGGCTAAAAGGAGAATCAGACTTAAGCAAAAGACGACCTGCAACCGAAAGTGGACGATCAAACCATGGGGCACAAAGCATTCCGCCGTACTTTTCAATGTTTAGCCTTACACATCCGCTGCCTTCAATTTCCGGATTTTCCTTGATCTTAAAAGATGGAGAATCAGAATGACATGAAGAAATCAGAAACCTTTTGAATTCATCCTCAGGAACACTGAATGCAATGAGGGATGAATTGTTTCGCTTTACAAAATATGAGTTTCCCTTCTCAAGATTCCATCCAGTTTCCTCAGAAATTTCATGGAATCCATGCTGAACAAGCACATTACTGATATTTTTTACTGCATGAAAACAGCTTGGACTTCTGCCAATAAATGACAGCATTTCTTTTGCCTGAGTTCGTTCTTCTTCTGTAATCATTTTTTACTAACTCCTCGTAATATTCTTGACCCATCTGAATTTCATGTAATGAATGTAAACTGCAGGAATCTTCACAAATTCATCCAGTGTGAGAATGAAAGCCACACCCAGAACCGGAAGTTTCAGTACAAAGGCAGCAGAAATCACGAGACTGAACATTTTTATTCAGTCGGCAGATACTCATATTTCATTTGCGAGGTTTTCACGACTGTTTCTTCACCATGAAAAACCTCGATGTTCTTGCCCAACCTATATCCATTCTTCATGTTGTCAGTGCAAAATTCATATCTTGCTTCGGCAACATCCAGAGAATAGGACTGCCCCTTGGTTAAATACATAAAGCGGACAATGGTGTCATCCCCACTGTAAGTTCTGTTATCAAGATAAATAACCCTTACAACTATATCGCTGTCATTGTAAACGGTTACAGTTCCTTCGGTGAAACCACAACTCATAAATAAAAAGGAAAGAATTCCAATCAAAGAAGACAAAACCAACTTTCTCATATAAACACCTCATATCAACGGATTTTCATAATATCATGCAGCATTCACTAAATAAAATCCATTCTCACACTATCATATTTTGGATTATCAAGTCCAAAATCCTTTCCCTTGTAATTCCATGCACATCGGGAAATGTTATACTTTTCAAAAACACTGTTTATATCCTTATACCAGTTCCGTGTGCTCTCCGGATCAGCAAGATCAATTACGCCATACTCACCGACATAAAGGGGAACATTTCTTTCCTCAGCAACATCCATTGCTTCCCTGAACATGTTCTCATAATATTCCTCATTGAAATATTCACCGCTTAAGGCATCGTCTGAAATAGAAAATCTTGATGGAACAGAAAGAGCAACTGTCAGTAGTTTTTTGTATTCAGTCTTTGAAACCGGATACTTCATTCGGAAATTTCTGTCCATTTCCTTTACCCAATATGCCCCCTGATGTGTAAAGAGCAGCGGTTCATAGCTGTGGAAAGTGTAGACAATATTCTCATCAAATGGCATAGCCAGATCTTTTACTGAAACAACACTGTTATTGTAGTAGCCGCCAAAAATAACCCTGATGTTTTTTGCATGCTTTCGGATTACAGCAACGGCATTCTCAGCAATTTTCATCCATTTTTCGTTGTATGATTTGTCTGTTATTTCATTCAAAAGCTCAAAGGCCAGGATGCTTTCATTTCCATACCGTCTGGCAAATTCTTCCCATAGACTGTAGAAGTATCCCTCAAGAACATCGCTTTCCCAGAATCCAGTTTCGTGCTCAGAATAGTCATCAAAAGAAAATCCCTGAGTCTTGTGAAGATCAAGAACCATGTTGAGACCGTGTTTTTTTGCCCATTCAATTGCCTTGTCAATGTAGGCAAATCCGCTTTCAATGAAAGATCCATCCTTGTTCTGGACAAGATTATAGTCAACAGGAAGCCGAACATGATCAACACCCCAGCCGGCAATCTTCTTGAAATCATCTTCAACAATAAATGTATCGTAGTGCTTTTTTGTGTGCTCACACTGAGAAAGCCATCCGCCCAAATTTACACCGTGCTTGTATCCAGTAAATTCCCTCATTTGATTCCTCTCACAAAAATATGCCAAAATATTTCCGCATCATATTTTCAATTTTTCAATGATTCCTAAATTATAATGTACAAATGCCTAAATTTAAAGAAATTAATCAAATGTTCTTATGCAAAAAAAAGGCAACCATTTTCATGATTGCCTTCCATTAGTTTTTACCTTCAGTTTTTTGACCAGGGAAATTACTTTTCAATAAGCTTTACATTGCTGATTGTAATCTTATGCTCACCCTTTACCTTCTTGCCATTTACTGCAGCAAGGCTGAATGTAAGGATTACGAAATCATCATCTGCATACTTCATTGTGAATTCCTGCTCTACATGCTGAACATCCTTCTTTGCATTAACAACAGGACCATTGTTATATGGAACCCAGTCCTCAACACCGTGAAGAGTCTTCCATCTTGCACCGTCTCTCTGGAGGGCATACTTAACTTCACGATCCTTTGTTGAAGAAATATCAAAGCTCAAAACATATTTTGCACCCTTCTTGAGTGAAACATTGTTCTGCTTAAGCTGGATTTTCCATTCAGCATCATTTGTATCGTTGATGGTAACTACAGCCTTGTCCTTAGCCTGAACTTCTGCATCTGCTGAACTGTATGTGTAGAGTTCCCAGCCAGCCATTCCCTTTGCAAATGAGCCGTTCTTGAGAAGTGCATTTTCAACCATGCGGATATTGTCAATGCGATATTCACCCTTGTTTTCAAATACCATCTTGAATGTACTTGTTGCACCACATTTTCCGGCATTGAATACGGCCTTGTATCCCTTTCCAGACTTAACAAGCTTAATCTGAGTATCGTTTATGAAGAGCTTTGCCTTATCGGCATTCTTTGTTGAACTTTCAAGTGTGAACACATATTCTGTATCACTTGCAAGGGGAATTTTATCCTGACTTAAAACAACAGCATTTGCTCCAGCCTTTCCAACAACTACCTTGCATTCACGAACATTCTTAACATTAGTAACTTCCTGTGAAGAACCATCGGCACATTCTGCCTTCCAGTATTTCATTCTTCCGTAACCGCGATCAAATGTTCCGTTGTAGATGTAGTTTCCGTCTGCAGTAACTGACTTTTCTGCTGTTTCAATAGCTCCCTTTCCAACCTGTTTGATTACAACATTGCTGATGTAAATTGGTGCAGTAGAAGATGTGGCACCCATGTTAAAGTCGATACGACAAGCTGGATCTGTTGTTTCCTTCATCTGGAACTTGAACTTGTAGTTTTTTTTGTTCTTTGTAAGGGAAATCTTTTCATCTCCGAAATATCTTACGAAACCATTGTTTGGACCTGTGAGACCAACCATTGTTGAACGGTTTTCTGTTGACCATGCATCAAAGCTGAACTCATAGTATGCACCCTTTACGAGTGGAATGTCTGCCTGGACAAGCTGAACAGAATAGTCAACTGTACCAGCCTTCTTTGTTGTTACCTCAAGAACACCATTGTTGTAGTTAAAAGCACCATCTCCGCCAAGCTGCTGCATGTACTCCCATGAATTCTTGCTCTGGCGAACCAGGTTTCCGTTCTTTCCATCTGCACCACGAACCTTAACTTCAACTTCCTTCATTGTTACGTTTTCGTCGTAGGAATCCTTCTGGTATACGCGAACGTAATCAACTACCATCTGTGCTCTTTCATCAAACTTTGTTGTATGATCCGGGTTTCCAGGCCAGTTTCCACCAACAGCAACGTTGAGAATCATGTAGTAAGGCTGATCATAAGGTGCCGGGAATGTTACAGGTTCATCGCCAGCTTTCTTTGTGAACCATTCTGTTACTGAGCCGATATATTCTCCGTCAACATAGAACTTGAATTCATCCGGAAGCCACTCAACTGCATAAGTGTGAAATTCGTTTGCAAAGTCACCCTTCTTGAGAGTCTTGAAAACCTGCTTCTGAGTATGTGGTTCACCAAAGTGAAGTGTGCTGTATGATTTCTTGATGTCGTTTCCAAGAACTTCCATGATATCGATTTCACCACAAAGGGGCCACTGACCATAGATCTGCTCATTGGCTGGCATCATCCAGAATGCCGGGAGGAATCCCTGTCCCTGTGGAACCTTAAGGCGTGCCTCGAAAATACCATATTTTGCCTCGAATTTTCCGAGAGTATTGATACGTCCAGAAGTATATGTCTTCTTTCCGCCATTGTTCTTTTCAAGTGCCTGAATAACAAGGTTTCCGTCCTTAACGTATGTGTTTTCCTTGCTGTCATCATAAGACTGAAGTTCGTTGTTTACCCAGCCCGGCTCATGGAATTCAAAGCCCCACTTTTTTGTATCAAGCTTGCTGCCATCGAAATTATCCTCAAACTTAAGTGAGTATCCCTCATAAGAAATCTTTTCCTGAGCAGAAAAACCCGCACAGCCGAATGCAGAAAACACGAACAATGCAAAAAACAGCTTTCTAATCATCTCATTTACCCCTATCAAGTATTGTCTAAGATTGATAATAACCAACTTATTATCCTCGATAATTATGTTATGACCGGATTTCATTGTTATATACCTTTAAAATACTATTTTTGTCAAAATTTTCTTTATTTTTACGATTTATGGGTTAAAATAAATACATGGATTCCTCAAGAGAACTTCCGGAAAAACTGCTTTTCCAAAGCGAAAATGAAATATTCCACGACTCTTACTCCAAGGAGCTTGCTTTCTACAATGCCGTAAAAACCGGTGACATGGAAGCCGCAAAAAAGCTGTACTCCCCACTTTGCTCCAACGGAATGGGCAAGCTTTCTGACAACGCCATCAACAACATCAGGTATCACTTCATTGTCAGTGTTGCCATGATAACAAGATTCTGCATTGAAGGGGGAATGCCAGCAGAATCCTCATACACCCTGAGCGACCTTTACATCCAGAAATCAGACAAGCTTCACTCAGAAGAAAGTATTGTTGCCCTTCACAAGGAAATGATTTTTGATTTCACAAAGAGAATGCAGGGAATAAACGATTCTTCCATATCAAAGACAGTAACACTGGCAAAGGAATACATCCATGCACACTTAAGAACCCCGCTTTTGCTTGAAGATATTGCCGATGCATCCCATATCAGCACAAACTATCTTTCTACGCTTTTCAAGAAAACCACTGGAATGACCATAACCCAGTACATACAGAAAGTCCGCATAGAAGAAGCAAAGAACATGCTGCGGTACACTGAAGAAGAATTCATTGACATAAGCAACTACCTTTGTTTTTCAAGCCACTCCCATTTCATTGCAGTGTTCAAAAAATATGAGGGAATGACTCCAAAGGCTTACAGGGACAAGTACTACCAGAAACATTTTGAGGAAAACAAGTAAAGTACAGCTGTCCCGTTTTAATGATGACAGATAAGGACAGCCAGAAACTAGAAATTTCCGCCGTTCCAGCCCCAGTCACGGTATCCAAGATAATTCACGTAAACGTTGCTTCCAGGAATATCCAGCTGCTCCGAAACAATCCTGCAGATTTCACCTGTCATCTTCTGACTCTGAGCCTGATCAACAGATCCCAGAACCTGAACTGAAATAAAGGCACCCTTTTCAAGTTTTTTTCCGCCCATAAACAGGTCATATCCATCAAGAATTCCAACCATAAGATAGTTTTCACTCTTGTTCATTACCGAAATGGCCTTTCCCAGTTCCCGCTTAAGGTCTTCCTTCTGCTGATCAGAAAGCTTGAGTGTAATTTTTGAATCAATAAAAGGCATGTTTTACTCCACAAATAAATTTTCACATACATTATAAGGGCTAATTGATGAATTTCAAACGAAAATTGATTATAATAGAATAAATATGAAAATTTTTTCCAGAATTATTCTTCCGGTACTTATGACACTCAGCATGATTCCAGCCTCAGCACAAAAAAAGGAGACTACCATGGCATACGAGCAGATTTCACAAAAAGAAGCAAAATCACTCATGGACAACAACAAGAACATAGTGATCCTGGATGTGAGAACAAAAAAGGAATTTGACGAAGGACACATCAAGGGAGCAATCAACATTCCAGTGGAAACCATCGGAAGCATTCCGCCTGCACAGCTTCGCGACAAAAAACAGATGATCCTGGTTTACTGCAGGTCTGGCAGAAGAAGCAAAATGGCTGCGCAAAAGCTTGGAACCATGGGATATGAAAATGTCCTTGAATTCGGCGGAATAATGGACTGGGGCTACGGAACAGTAAAAGATGCCCCGAAACCACGAAAATAGTCTCAGACAAAACATCCGGACCACAGCATAGCACTTACATCCGGATGCTTGAATTTAATCAGCTAACAAATTCCAGTCACGACATGAAACAAAAGCATGCCGTTTCCAAAACTTACACTGTCTTGTATGAGTTGACGATGCTTCTGACTTCCTCACAAAGTCCCAGGTTCTGCCTGCTCTTATCAGCTGAACGACTTGTAGACTCCTGCATTCTCTTGAGATATTCCTTTGAAACTTCAGAACCCATGAGAATTTCATTTGCCGAAGAATGAAGTTCCTCAATGTGACTTTCAAGAACCTTGTTCTTCTTCTTTATCATTCCTGAACTCTGGGAAATCATGTTTGAAGCATCAGAAATAATTCCCATCATTTCCTTGATTTTTCTTCCTTCTTCGCTCTGTCTCTCGATTTTTTCCCTGATGTTGATAATATCATTGTCGAGAGTCCTGATTCTTTCACCGAGAACGTCAAATGACTGAGTTGAATTGTCAGATGCATTTGCAATACCAGCAATTGACGACTCAATTGCCTCAAGAAGCTCACTTACAGACTTAGTCTGAGTTGCTGAAGTTTCTGAAAGCTTTCTGATTTCTTCTGCAACAACACTGAATCCCTTTCCGGCTGTTCCCGCATGGGCTGCCTCAATAGCTGCATTCATTGCAAGAAGATTTGTCTGTGATGAAATCTGTGTGATGACAGAGTTTGCAGAATTGAGGTTTTCTGCAAGTTCCTGAACCTGCGAAATCTTGTCCACAACAACCTTCTGCTTTTCACGACCATCCCTTGTATCAATGACAATTTTCTTGTATTCCTCAGAAATATTCTCAAGGGCATTTGTGAGTACTTTTATATTGTCCATGATTGCATCAACAGACTGACTTGATTCCTCAATGGCATTTTCCTGGGCCTTGGTCTTTCCATCAAGCTCATTGACTGACTTAACATACTCGTTGATTACCGAAATTGCCTTGTCGATAAGGGAACTCTGAGCCTGTGCCTTCTCATAGATTTCAGTAACAGATTCATCTGCCGTGGCAATTGCAGAAAGATTCTGTGAAGTCTGATTCATGAGCTCATGAGAATTAAGTGCAAGTCCCTCAACTGATTTTTTTTCTGCACCAATAACTTCCTGAAGGCTGGCCATAACCTTGTTGCATGAAGATGCGAGCATGGAAATTTCGTTGTTCCCCGAAACCTGAACACGTGCAGTAAGATCCCTGGCACCAGAAGAAATAACATCCATTGCATTTGAAACACGTGCAATCTTTCTGAAGAAGTTTCCAATATAAAGCCACATGGCAAGGATTACAACAACAAGACAAATTGCGCAGCCAATAATCATATTCCTGCTGGAATGGTCAATAGTGGCAGAAAGCTTTTCGGCATCAAAATCACAGGCAAGCATTCCGATGATCTTTCCATTATACATGATTGGAGAATAGACTGAAATTGTCTTTCCCCAGTCTTCCTGATTTTCAATGTGAGAGGCGGCAAACCTCATGTTGTCATAACAGTCAAAGGGTGCCTCTCCATAACTGGAAATATCCTCAATGGTTCCAATAGGAGAGAAATTTTCCTCATCCGTCTCAACTGTACTTCCATCAACAACATAGGCAAACTCAGTTCCATTGACTCTTGTCATCGTATACAAAAATCGGCATGAATAAAACTGTTTGATTTCGTATAGCTTTTCATACAAAATATCATAATACGGATCATTTCGGTCAAGAGAAGAAGCCAGATTGGTGAAGCGTTCTGCATCAATAACCTTCGATGCCTTATCAAGAACAATCCTACCCTGGTCTCCAAAAACATTCTCAGAAACCTGATGAATCTGCCTGATTGAAGTATAGGTAAGGAAAATGGAAACGGCAACTATGAGTGCTGCAATGACACAAATAATCCTAAACTTGAAGGTTGAAAACACATTCATAATATCCCTCTCAACAACAGGAAAACTATTCCATATCATTTCTTTCAGAGAACATTTCTGCATCCTCATGGCCATATTTCCTGGTCCATTCTGAAAAAGAGCCCGGAGTATTTCCCAATTTCTGCTGATTCCTTGCTTTTGGTTCAGGATTTTTCTTTTTCTTGACAGATATTGGATGAGAATACTGCCTTCGCATTATTGAATAGTATTCGCTGTCGTCCATAATTCAAATCCGAGGATAAGTCACATAAAAATACGCAACCATCCTCAAAAACCTAAATTTAGCTTTATCTATCAATTATTATGGTTACATTTTTCGTTAAATTCAAGGAAATATTCAAATTATGGGTGTCATTGCAGGGAAAAGGTTCCTGACTAATAGTCCGCTTTCCACAGCTTGTGCAGATTGCAGTATTCATAGGCCGCCTCTACCTTTTCACCTATCATAATGGCAAAATCAGCCTCAGGAATATTTCCAGGATAGAGCCTCTTCTGCTGAATGCCTTTATCCGTCTGAAGGAGGATCCATTCAATGTAATGCTCATTTTCACTTGGATGGAGCTTAGAGCCAACAGTCACCGAAACAGTGGTACCGGAAACCCTAATGACAGGAATATGCTTTTCAGCAGCACCGTCTGTTACCCCGGGAATCAGTTCACTCATTGGCTCACCACAACAAATTGTTTCCGGAGATCCATCCTTCACCATGGAAATAATCTTTCCGCAATGCTTGCAATAAAAAAACTTCAACTGCATTTTTTCCTCCTGACTGCAACCCAGTCATGCAAATTACAACTTTGATAGCACCTGAAAAATAGTATTTTCAAAGTCTACTCAAACTCTATTTCAAGTTAACACTACCAGGAAAAAAATCAAAATGAATTCACCCGCAAACCATCACCTTAATATCACTCCTGACTTGCATTCTCCTTTTCGTTTCTGTAAGCATCAACAAGCTGTTCACGGGTAACATTTCCATTTCGCTCGCGGGCAGCCTTTAGTTTTCGATATACTGTATTTTCGCTGAATCCCTCAACTTCTTTCTGGTAAACCTTTCCCTCACAAAGCTGATCCAGAATCATCCTCTCATCCTCATACAAAACCAGTTTCTTGCGCCTGAACTTATCACTGAGGACAAAGTCAACAAGGCCGATATACCAGATACTTCTGACAACATGAATAAAATAGTGATAGAGAATTTCCTCATTCAAAGCGAAGGCAATTGTCACCAGAACAAAATACAGAATAATAGCCGGAATTCTTATCTTTGGCTGAATCATGATGACAACGCAGATAATGAATAAAGCCGAGTAGTTATTGTAAAGATAGGTCTGCTCAAATGCCATTGAAAAAATCAGGAACGCCGAGTAGATAATATAGAAGAAAGGAAATCCGCTTTTGGAAAACAAAATGGCAAAAGGAACATACAGAATATTCATTCCAATGATAATGTATGCAAGCAGTGTAAATTCAGTTTTTATTCCTTTCCACACATAAAGACAGGCAATCAAAAACGAAATCAAAACAGTGAATAAGACAAACTTATCAGAACAATTTTTTTTCAAACAGAAATTCATGGCAACCTCTCCTTTTTAGGCCATACCCTTCCCATTATCAAGACAAGGGTTAACCTTGTTCTAGATTAACACAATTTTCAGCATCCGGATAATAATTCAATCACCAAAACGTCACCAGGACTGATTTTGATTATCTGTGAATTTTCAAGTCCATGACAATATACTGCCTCAAACCCATGCATAACACGAAACTATTTTACAAAAACTTAACAAAATCTTCCCGATAGCTTAACACATCTTCTGTAGATTAAGTCTATCTTAATTATGAGGAGATTTTTCTTATGAAACCTACACTTAAAAAAATCACAGCGATGGCACTGGCTATTACTGCAGCTGCATCAGTTTTTGCAGCACCAAAATTCAACAGCAAGAAATCAATTTCAGTCTTGAGCCGTGAAGACGGAAGCGGAACCCGCGGTGCATTCATTGAACTCTTCGGTGTTGAACAGAAGAATTCCAGCGGAAAGAAAGTTGACTACACAACAGACGAAGCCGCAATCACAAACTCAACGTCAGTAATGCTCACCAGCGTAGCCGGAGACAATTACTCAATCGGTTACGTTTCCCTTGGTTCACTCAACGATTCTGTAAAGGCCCTGAAAATTGACGGTGTTCAGGCAACAATTGACAACATCAAAAATGGCAGCTACAAAATCAGCAGACCATTCAACATTGCGGTAAAGGCAAATATTTCTGCAGCGGCACAGGACTTTGTTAATTTCATCATGAGCGATCAGGGTCAGAAAATCGTTGAAAATAACAAGTACATTTCCGTGGACACAAATTCTGCTAACGGCTTCAAATCATCAAGCAAGGCATCAGGAAAGGTTGTTGTTGCAGGATCAAGTTCAGTTTCTCCAGTAATGGAAAAACTTATTGAAGGCTACAAGTCTGTGAATCCAAATGTAAAGATTGAGCTCCAGACAAGCGACTCTACAACTGGAATAACAAATGCTGCATCAGGAACCTGTGACATTGGAATGGCAAGCCGCAGTCTCAAGGAAACTGAAAAGTCAAAGGGACTCAAGGAAATCACTATTGCCATAGACGGCATTGCAGTTGTTGTCAACAAATCAAACCCACTGGACAACGCTAACAAAAACACAGTCCGCAACATCTACACTGGAAAAATCCAGAAGTGGAATGAAATTATCAAATAGGGCGTTCGCTGGAGTTTTGAAGGAATCAAAACTCCAGCCGTCGGGCTTTTCAGGGTTCCGGCTTTCGCCTTCATTGCCTGCTGGCTCAGGCAACAGCTTCGCTGCCCTTACAATCCCTAACGCAAAAAAATCAAAAGTTTCCGGACATTCATGGCTGGAAAAGGCATTAATATTTTATGAAAACAAAAGAATCATTATTCAAATTAATATTCCTGGTTTGTGCCGCATTTTCAATTCTGGCAGTACTAATGATTTGTCTCTTTCTTTTTGCCAGCGGAATACCGGCCATTCACAAAATCGGAGCCATTGACTTTCTTATGGGACAAAAATGGAAACCAGGAAATGACACATTCGGAATTTTCCCCATGATTGCTGGAAGTGTGTACGTAACAGCAGGGGCTATTCTTTTTGGTGTTCCAATTGGACTCATGACTGCAATATTTCTTTCGAGGTTTTGCCCGAAAGGACTGCATGGCCCCTTGAAAAACGGAATTGACCTGCTTGCCGGAATTCCAAGCGTAGTATACGGCTTTTTCGGACTCATGGTAATTGTTCCCTTTGTAAGAAACGCATTCGGAGGAAACGGAAGCTCAGTTCTTACTGCATCCCTTCTCCTTGGAATGATGATTCTGCCAACCATAATTTCAGTATCAGAAAGCAGCCTCAACGCAATTCCATCATCCTACTATGAAGGTGCCAGGGCACTTGGAGCAACACACGAAGGCGCTGTGTTTAAGGTAATGCTTCCGGCAGCAAAACCTGGAATACTTGCAGGAGTAATTCTCGGCATAGGAAGAGCAATCGGAGAAACAATGGCAGTAATCATGGTAGCTGGAAACCAGGCAAGAATTCCTGATTCAATCTTGAAAGGAGTCAGGACCCTTACAGCAAATATTGTCATTGAAATGGGATATGCAACAGACCTTCACAGGGGAGCCCTCATTGCAACAGGTGTTGTTCTTTTTGTGTTCATTATTGGAATCAATATGATATTCAACGCAGTCAAAAGCCACGGAATGAACACCTGATGAGGTTCTTGCATTTTCTTTCTACAATAATTTTCGTAAAAACATGACAGGAGAAATTTTATGATGAAAAATGAGTTAGGGATTGGAGAGGCGGCGAAGACGTTGTTTGCACTGGCAAACAATGGAGCGGAAGCGGAACCTCGCAAAGCCCGGCGACAGCTTGCTGGCGCAACTTCCATGAAAACTAAAAGTCTGTTGGCAAGATTAGGAGTTTATTTGTGTGCATCGGTGACCCTGGGAATTTTACTTTTTATGCTGGGTTACATTCTTGCAAAAGGAATCCCATATCTGGAGCCGTCTCTTTTTGCGCTGGAATACACATCAGAAAATTGTTCCGTGACACCAGCTCTTGTGAACACTCTTCTGATGACAATTCTTGCACTGCTCATAGCATGCCCCCTTGGAATAGGATCTGCAATTTATCTTGCTGAATATTCTAAAAAGGAAAACAGGTTTGTAAGAATCGTCCGGTTAACGACTGAAACACTTACGGGAATTCCTTCAATCATTTACGGATTGTTTGGCATGCTGCTGTTTGTGGGATTTCTGCACTGGGGATATTCAATTCTGGCAGGAAGCTGTACGGTTGCAATAATGATTCTTCCGGTAATCATGAGAACAACGGAAGAAGCCCTGTATTCAGTTCCTGATTCATTACGTGAGGGAAGCTACGGACTTGGAGCAGGAAAACTAAGAACCGTTTTTAAGATTGTGCTGCCTGGTGCAATTCCAGGAATCTTAGGCGGAATAATTCTTGCAATTGGCCGCGTAGTCGGGGAAACTGCCGCACTCATATACACTTCCGGAACAGTAGCACAAATTCCAGGCGGAATATTTGAATCTGGAAGAACACTTGCCGTGCACATGTATGTTTTGAGTTCAGAAGGACTGCATACAGGTCAGGCATTTGCAACATCAGTTGTGCTTCTTCTCATGGTTTCGGGAATTAACCTTCTGGCTGGGATTGTAGCAAGAAAAATCGGGAAGTAGTTTGCCTTTGCAAGTGCAGGATTGCCAGAAGCGGCAACAGCGGTGACCACTAAGCCCATTTTTCGTCAAACATTGTTCCATAAAATGGTTTCAGCTGAGCAAAGTCAAAACCGCTGAAACTAAAAATGTTATTAGTATAAGAAATCGTTTTATTTTATTTCCCTGCTGCTTTTAAATATTTTTCATCAGTAACTTTTTTAAAGCCACTAAAAAAACACATGAAGAAAATCTCATCAAGAAAATCTCATCAAGGCAAAAAAATTTTGATAAATGAAACTTTTGATGCTATAATTTAAATATTGGAGGAAAGATTTATGGCATGTTGTAAAAAAGCTGCACCTGCAGAAATCAAGGAAAAAACTCCGGCACAAAAAGCCGTTGATACAAGAAGGAAAAACATCATTGCAGAACAAAAGGAAATGCTGGACAAATCGACTTCTGCTGCTGCTCACAAACAATGGATCACAAAGAAAAACAATGAGATTTCTGCAAAAGATGAAAAAATTGCAAAACTTATGCTGGAAAAAAAAGATTTAAAGGCAGAAATCAAAAAACTTCAGGTTGAAAACAAGGCTTTGACAAGGGAAATTGCAAGACTCGAAAAAAAACTTACATCAAAGACTACTGCAAAACCAGAAGAGAAAACAACTGCAGCAAAAGCACCTAAAAAAGCAAAACCTGCAAAGTAATGTAATTTTCAAGAATAATTTTACCAGCCTGTCCTATGAACTATAAGACGGGCTTTTTTATTGAAAACCGTGTGTCTGGATTTTCAAAATCACAAAATTTTTCATTTCATTCAAAAATATCCGGATTAAAATTTCACCCAAACTTTACCATTTCTTAATCAAATCATTACATGAGCATCCTAAACTGTGGCCATGGAAAAAATAAAAATTGAAAACCTGGATTTATTCTACGGGAACTTTCATGCACTCAAGAAAATAAACCTGAACATTGAACCTAATGAAATTACTGCATTCATCGGACCAAGCGGATGCGGTAAATCAACACTGCTAAAAAGTCTCAACAGAATGAACGACATGATTGAAGACTGCAGGATTACCGGGAAAATTACTCTGGACGGCGAAAATATTTTTGACAGCCACATGGACGTTAACCTGCTGCGAAAAAAAGTTGGAATGGTATTTCAAAAGCCCAATCCATTTCCAATGAGTATTTACGACAACATTGCCTACGGTCCAAGAACCCATGGAATAAAACGAAAATCTGAGCTTGATGAAATAGTTGAACAGTCTTTGAAAAATGCTGCTATCTGGGATGAAATGAAAGACAATCTGAAGAAATCAGCACTGGCATTAAGCGGCGGACAACAGCAGAGACTTTGCATTGCACGTGCCCTTGCAGTTGCTCCTGACGTTCTGCTTATGGATGAGCCTACTTCTGCACTAGATCCAATTTCCACATCAAAAATTGAAGACTGTGTAATGGAGTTGAAAGAAAAATACACAATTATAATTGTAACCCACAACATGCAGCAGGCTGTTAGAATCAGTGACAAAACAGTTTTCTTTTTGCTCGGAGAAATAATTGAAGCTGGAAACACTGAGCAGATTTTCAGCATGCCTAAAAACAAAAAAACAGAGGATTACATCACAGGAAGGTTTGGTTAATATGCGCGAGAAATATGAAGAAGAACTTCGAAAATTAAACACAGCAATTATAACCATGGGGAAAATGATTGAGGTTGCCATTGAAAGCTCTATTCTGGCTTTGATGTCACATGACTCAACTTCGGCAGATGCAATTATAAAGGCTGATGATGCAATTGATGAAAAGGAAAAAGAAATAGAACAGCTATGCATTAAACTTCTGTTGCAGCAGCAGCCTGTGGCCACCGACTTAAGATTCATCACATCCGCACTCAAAATGGTTACAGACATGGAAAGAATCGGAGACCATGCAGAAGATATTGCAGACTTAATGAAAAAAATGTACACATCCGGCAATTCAAATAAAGATGTTCTTGGGAAATTCATCAATTCCAAACTTAATGAAATGGGAAATGAAATCCAGGAAATGCTCAATGACAGCATCAATGCCTACACAAACCGGGACATTGTTCTTGCAAAGAAAGTTATTTCAAGCGATGACATTGTTGATAATCTGTATCACCAGATAAAGAAAGAACTTGTTGTGCAGATTCAAAGCAAAACAAAATCCGGTGAGCAAATTGCAGACTATCTTTTAATTGCCAAATATTTTGAAAGAATCGGTGATCACGCAACGAAAATTGCAGAATGGGTTATTTTTGCAATGGTTGGTGATTTGAAATGAGTCCAAGAAGAAATCTTTCAACAATTTTCGGGTGTCTGATTATTTCGATTATTCTTCTGGCAATTCCAACTGGATTTGAAGGAGCATTGCAGTTTAGGGATGCAGAAAAATGCAGGGTACTTGTTGAAGAAGTTGACAACTCAAAACTAATCGACACTGGACTCATAAGAACCGGGCAGCAGGTTTGTTCAGTAAAAATTCTCTCCGGAAAATTCAAGGGACAACTGACAGAAGGCTGGAACATGCTGGGCGGTTCTCTTTCACAAGACAAGCTTTTCAGACCTGGAGATATAGTTCAGGCAATCGTTCACTATGAAACCAGCGAATCTGGAACAGTATTTCATTCAGTCAACCTGATAGACTATTACAGGCTAAAAGTAGAATTCATACTAGCAGTTGCCTTTGCAGTTTTTTTGATTTCATTTGCAGGGATGACTGGCATACGATCTGTATTTTCATTTGTAATTACAATTCTTGTTCTGTGGAAAATTCTTGTGCCATTCTATCTGAAAGGTTTCAATCCAATAATGACCGGAATTATAGTTGTAGCCATAATGACTTTTATGATTCTTGCACTGGTGTACGGTTTTGACAAACGTCTTGTTTCTGCATTTTCTGGTTCCATGACAGGCATTATATTTGCTGCAATCTTATCTTTTGTCTTCACAAAAAAATTCCACATACATGGAGCCGTAATGGCAAACTCAGAAAGTCTGCTGTATTCAGGCTTCCAGAATCTGAACCTGACACAAATTTTCATGGCTTCAGTATTTATTGGAGCAAGCGGATCTGTCATGGATTTAAGCGTAGACATTACCAGTGCCGTTAATGAAGTTGTAACAACAGCGCGAAAAAAAGGAGTTCCAGTTACAAAACGGGAAGCAGTCAAATCCGGCATGGCTGTTGCACGTGCTGCCATGGGAACAATGACGACTACACTACTTCTTGCCTACTCTGGAACATGCATTGCACTCCTGATGGTTTTCATGGCTCAGGGAACACCAGTTTACAACATTCTGAACAATAACGTGGTTTCTGCAGAAATCATCAACACAATTGCCGGAAGTTTTGGTTTGGCCATGACTGCTCCAATTACAGCACTGATTTCAGGAACAGTTTTACGTTAGTTGCCAATATACTGCATTACAGCATACATTTTTCAAAGACATTTTCGTACAAACAATATTTTTACAAACACTTAACAAACACTTCATTAACCCTTAACACTAATTGAGTAAACTAAGCCCGTCACCTGAAAACAGGACAAATTATATTTTGTCAAATTCAAAACAGGTGAAGAGGTTTTTTATGAAAAAAATTATGACAGTTTTGGCGGCATCTGCTTTTGTATGCAGTGCACTTTCAGCACAGTCCATTAAACTTGTGAACACATTTGGTGGTGACAGTGACAACACAGGTGGTTCTGATTTATTTGTTTTTGAAAATCAGAAAGATGATGATGGTAACTACAAGGACGACTACTCAAACACAACTCGAGTAAGTGACAGGCTGCAGCTTGATGTAAGCGACAAAAAGTTCGATGCAAGACTCAGAACAGAAATTGCAGCCACAAAACTTAACGGTAAGGAAAGCACAATTCGATTCCGCGGTTATGGCCGCTTCAAGCCGGTGGATCAGTTCAATTTAATTGCTGGAAATGATTTTTTCACAAAGGTTCCGGTAAACGCAGGATACCTTGTTGCAAATGATGACTATCCAAAATATGCAAGAATTCTCCAGAACGGTTTTGGTGCAATCAGCAACTGGAATCTTCTTGCTGACGGAAACTTAAGACTTAGTTTTGCAGGCGGACTTAAAGGAACTGACGATTCAATCAATGACAGGGATAAGCGAGGTCTTGATTTTGGTTTCAACGCTGAATCAAAGGATCTGGTAACCATCGGTGGTTCATTCCAGAATGTCATGGGAGATCAGTTTTCTGCAAATATCTTTGTTGGCTTGAAGGCTATTGAAAACCTTACTTTGAATGCCGGATATATCTACAACTGTACTGACACGGATTTTATTACCAGTTCAGCTAAAAATGCACTCAGCCTTTCAGCTGGTTACAATTTCCAGGATCTCGGTCTCTTCCTTTGTGCAGATGTTGTTTCAGGAATTGGAAACGAATATCTTGATAATGGAGAAACAGAAAAATACGTAAAGGATGGCAATGATTTGACTCCTTTCCAGACAACATTGCGAGTCGCATACAAATTGAATGATTCTGTAGAACTCGGTGCAAAAGCAGAATTATCCATGATGATCGGTGACAGTGATTCTACTAAAACTGAAATATATCCAAATGTGACTTATGGTTTGCCTAACAATTTCGGAACTCTTTCAACTGGTATCCGAGTTTCAACTGACAATGATGGCATCGCAAAGTTCGCAATTCCAGTAACCTGGAAATGCACTCTTGCAGATATTAAGAAATAGTCCTTTTCCCTGAGCTGCGATTCGGGTCGCTTAGGGCCTCCTTTTTTTCCGATATTCCTGGCTAAATCATTATCTGATATGATTTTAGAAAGAGAATATCGGATTTTTTTTTAAGACCACATAGTTTTAACCAGAAGTAATCCTGTTCAGCATAGAAATTTAATTATTCACAGAAATATGCCAGACATGTTCATCGTATTCATCTTCTTCATCCTGGTCATGTTAACGGTGTTCTCCAGCAGTAAATTTTTTTCTTAATATTATCTGAAAATATTTTTACCTATTCTTAACTTCATCTTCACTATCTTTTTACACAAGCAGGATAAATTATCCTCGTCATCTAAGAAAAAATTCTAAATACAAACTGATGACAAGGAATTATATGAAAAGGAAAAACATTAAAACTGCAGCATCATTTATTCTTTTTGCTGCCATGGGACTTTCTGCACTTCATGCAGAAACAAAAATCAAGGTTGCTCCAGAATCAAAAGGAACTCCTAAATATGTTTTCGTATTTATTGGAGACGGAATGAGCTATCCGCAGATTCAAAGTGCCACATATTACACAGGTAAAGATGCTGCCGGAATCGTTGATGTAGTAAAAAAATCAGAAAGACCGTCAGACTCTCCAGAAATGAAATCGTTGAGTTTCTATCAGTTTCCGGTAGCAGGATCAGCAAGCACTTACGATGCAACATCATTTGCACCAGATTCAGCTTCGACTGCAACATCAATTTTTACTGGTTACAAAACACACTCTTCTTCAATCAATGTTGACATTACAAAAAAAATCAAATACCGCACAATTGCAGAACAGCTTCGTGATCAGAAAAAATGGAAGATCGGAGTTATTTCAACCGTTAACTTAAATCATGCTACACCTGCCGCAACTTATGCCCATCAGGCAAGCCGTAAGTCAAACTATCCGATCGGACAGGAACTTGTTGCTTCAAACTTTGACTATTTTGCTGGTGGTGCTTTGATGGACCCACAGGACAAAAACAAAGATAAAACTTCAATTTACGATCTTGCAAAAAACGCCGGATATAAGGTTTGCTTTGACCAGAAATCGGCAGCCGGACTCAAGAATGGAGACAAAGCTCTTGTAGTTGCTGAAACTCTTGCTGACTCAGATTCCATGAGCTACGACAACGACCGTAAGAAAGGTGAATGGGCTTTACGCGATTATGTTCGCAAAGGTATTGAAGTTCTTGATAACAAGACAGGTTTCTTCATGATGGTAGAAGGTGGAAAAGTTGACTGGGCTTGTCACGCTAATGATGCCCGCTCTTCAATTGCCGACACACTTGCTTTAAGTGAAGCCGTAGAAGAAGCAATTTCCTTCTATAATAAACACCCTAAAGAAACTTTGATTCTTGTAACTGCAGACCATGAAACAGGTGGACTTACAATCGGTTATGCAGGAACAGACTACAATCTTTTCTTCCGCACATTGGACAGTCAGAAAATTTCTTATGCTAAGTTTGATTCAGACTATGTGGCAGCTTACAAGAAAAACGGCACAAGCTTTGAAGCTGTTATGAAAGATGTAGAAAAACTTTTTGGCCTTAAACTTCCAGGAAGCAATGGCAGCGATAAAAATGGTGGACTTGTTCTTACAGATTACGAACTTGGCCGCATTAAAACTGCTTACGAAAAAACAATTAAAAATGATAAAACCCGTAACCAGATGGAATACGACATTTACGGAACTTATGAACCACTTACAATCACAATCACTCACGTGCTCAATGCAAAAAGTGGTCTCGGATGGACTAGCAACAGCCACACAGGACTTCCAGTTCCAGTATTTGCCCTTGGTGCAGGTCAGGAAGAATTCAAAGGCTTTTACGACAACACAGAAATCTACAAAAAAATGGCAAAACTTGTGAAGGTTGTAAAAGACTAATCAGCAAAAATACTTATGGTTAAGATAAAAAGCTTATTGTTTTTTATCTTAACTTTTTTTCGAAAAAACGTCGGCGACATTGAATTGAAAATGCGCAAAGGACATATCGAAGGAGTCTGTAGAGGAAAATGTAATGCAAAACTAACCTCTAATTACAACCAGATTCTGCATAACATGGATCGAATGAGCAACAGATGTGTAAACCTGGCAGAAACAAAAAAAAATCCAATTGAAAAAATTCTTCTGGAAGAAAAATTTGAGTGAGGTAAAAAAATGAGTTGCTATACAAACAGAGAACTTTCATGGATTGATTTTAATGAAAGAGTATTAAACGAAGCAGGAAATCCTAAAGTTCCACTTGCCGAACGCCTGACATTTGCTTCGATATATCAATCCAACCTTGATGAATTTTTCATGGTCAGAGTTGGAACTCTTATGGTTCAAATGAGCAGCACTGAAGTTGTCAGAGAAAATAAAACAGGAATGACAAGCCGCGAGCAGGTTGAAGCCATTTTGAACAAGGTAAAGAAACTTGAAATCAAAAAGGCTTTCATCTATGAAAACCTGATGAAAGAGCTCGAAAATCATAATCTGAATCTTGTAAATTTCAATAAACTCACGGAATCGGATGCTAAGGCACTTGAATCTTTCTTTGATGCTGATATTGCTCCTTACCTAAGTCCAATCATTGTTGGAAAACAACAGCCTTTTCCATTCCTCGCAAACAAAGAACTTAATGCAATTGTTCTCCTAAAAAACAAAAACGGGAAAAACAAAATGGGAATAGTTCCGTGTTCAAATACTATTTTCCCTCGATTGATTTCAGTCCCATCAAAACCAGGAACATTCATGCTGTGCGAAGAACTTATCCTGCATTTTGTTTCAAAACTTTTTGGGAACTATTCAGTTGGTGAAAAATCAATTATAAGAATTACACGTAATGCAGACATTGAAGCCACAGATGTTTTAGATGAAGACCTGGACTACAGAAACATGATGGAACATCTGGTAAAGCAGCGAAAAAGAATGAGTCCAATTCGTCTTGAATTAAGCAGAGTAATCAATGACAAGGCAAAAAAAGAGTTGCTTGGAATTCTTGGAATTTCGGAACTGCACATGATAAATGTTGAAACACCACTGGATCTGAAATTTGTATTTGAATTGCAGAATATCCTGAGAAATAAAAAGGAACTTTTTTACAAACCACGAACTCCACGCAACTCCCCATTTGTTAATATAAAGAAAAAAATTTTTCCTCAAATAGAATCATCTGACCTTCTTTTAAGCTATCCTTTTGAAAGCATGAAGCCGTTCCTGAACCTGTTGCAGGAAGCTGCAGAAGACAAGAATGTAGTTTCAATCAAAATGACTTTATATCGGGTTGCAGCAAAAAGCAAGATAATCGATTCACTAATTGAAGCCGCAGAAAACGGCAAAGAAGTCGTTGTTGTTGTTGAATTGAGGGCACGATTTGATGAAGAGAACAACATTGAAATGTCTCACAGACTGGAAGATGCAGGATGCAAAATAATCTATGGGATTGAAAACTATAAAGTTCATTCAAAATTATGCCTCATAACCAGAAAAGTAAACAATTCATTATCTTACATTACACAAATTGGAACCGGAAACTACAACGAAAAAACATCAACCATGTACACAGACTTGAGTCTGATTACGGCAAACCAGGGAATTGGTAATGATGCAGCAAAAATATTCAAATTCCTTCTTCTGAATGAACCTGTAGACAAAACCGATTACCTTCTTGTTGCACCACTTTGTCTTCAAAACAGAATCATCCAAATGATAGATGAACAAATTTCACTCGGTTCCAGCGGTTACATCGGCATAAAAATCAATTCTCTGACAGACAAAATTCTTATAGACAAACTGATTGAAGCAAGCAGGGCTAAAGTAAAAATTCAGTTGTGCATCCGGGGAATATGCTGTCTTGTTCCCGGAATTCCAGAAACTACGGACAACATAGAAGTCATAAGTATTGTGGGTAGATATCTGGAGCACTCTAGAATTTATATTTTTGGAAATGATTTTGAAACACAGAAAATATATATCGCCTCTGCAGATTTTATGACACGAAACACAACCCGCAGGGTTGAAGTGGCCACTCCAGTTTACGATGCAAAAATTAAAAAAAGAATTCTTCACATTTTCAACACGGTGATGGCTGACAACGAAAAGGGAAAAATTCTGTGCAGTAATGGTGTATACACAGACAGAAACACTAGCAAGGAAGAAAAAGAAAAAATCAATTCACAGGAATTGTTCTACGAAGAAGCTTATAAAAAAATAACTGACTATAACGGAGGAATATGATGAAAGAAAATTTAAGAATTGGAATTCTAACCAGCGGCGGTGACTGTCAGGCTTTGAACGCAGCCATGAGAGGAGTTGCTCTTGCTTTGTATGAAAAAAATAAGAAAACAGAAATTATTGGTATCGAAAATGGTTTTGAAGGATTGATTAATGGAAATTGCAGAAACCTTAGCAAGGATGATTTTGAAAACATTCTTTCAATGGGAGGAACAATTCTTGGTTCATCACGAATGCCATTTAAGCATATAAATGAGCCGGATGAAAACGGAACTGAAAAAATTCCTGCAATGATTAAAAATTACAAAAAGATGGGATTGGACTGTCTTGTTGTTCTTGGTGGAAATGGATCACAGAAAACCGCTAATTTACTCAGCATGAAAGGATTAAATATTGTGAGCCTTCCAAAAACAATTGATAATGATGTTTTTGAAACAGACATGACCTTTGGATATGCCAGTGCTCTTGAAGTAGCATCCAAGACAATTGAAAACATTAAAACGACAGCAGCCAGCCACTCAAGAATTTTCATTGTTGAAATAATGGGCCATAAAACTGGACATCTCACTCTGAATGCAGGAATTGCAGGCGGTGCCGATGTAATATTAATTCCAGAGATTCCTTTTGATACCATCGCAGTAGCAGAAAAAATCAATCAAAATGAAACCGAAGGAAAAAATTATTCAATCATTGCAATTGCCGAAGGAGCCAAAACGAAGCAAGATGCACTTCTGTCAAAAAAAGAATATAAAGCCAAAATGGGTAATATATCAATCTCATTTCATCTTGCATCTCAACTTAGAATGCTATGCAACAAAGATATAAGAATTTCCATTCCTGGCCACATTCAAAGAGGCGGATCTCCAAGCACTCAAGATAAAATTCTTGCAAGCCAATTAGGTTCAGCTGCGGCACAATGCATTCTTAAGGGAAAGTTTGGAATAATGGTCTCTATTGCAAATGATAAAATAATTCCAGTTGAGCTGAACAAGGTTGCAGGATTCACGAAATATGTGGACGTTGAATCAGATACAATCAAACTGGCAAAAGCATTAGGAATCAGCTTTGGTGAATAAAAATTTCTACTGTAAGACTAGGATTCAATGACCGTGGACCTGTTCACATGAAAACTGTTTGCAGGAGTTGAGGGAAAGGAAATGAAAAAATATCTTTAGAAGTTTACCGAACCTGTACGATTCCAAAAATACAGGCACCAGCTTTTTCAATTTTTCGCACAAGATCAATATAGTTAAGCTCAGTTTTTACATCGCCACCGTTTTCAATTCGCTTTCGGGAAAAATGACGAAGTTCCCTGAGCTTGTCATCAATGCTTTGTTCCATGTATTGTGCACGCAATCGTTCTTCATCAGATATTCCCGTTGTAATATAAATGCATACCTGTTCAAAGAAAAAACGAACCATTTCAAAATAATCTGAAATCTCCTTTGAACGCACAGGTTTTTCTGTCTGGGTTGATGTTTCAAATGCAGCAAAAAATTTTACCATTGTATGCATGATGGAGGTACATTCATCACTAAGATTTTCAAGACAGTCCGTAACCTGGATGAGTCTTGTGAAATGATAGCGATCCGTAGAATTGGCAGTTGGAAGTCTTGAACATTTTTGAAGGAAGTTTGTAATTGCCTCGTTCATTTCATCAACATAATTTTCCAGTTTGTTTACATATTCATTTTCTGTTCCAATACTTTTGCTATTTGTTATGGCATTTGTTATTGAATCAAACATTTCCATGACCTTTATGGACATTCTTACAATTTCTTTCTGTATCTGAAATGAATACAAATCTGCACTGACATGAGAATAAGGAAGAATGGCTGGGAATTTATAATGTTCATTTTCTAAAGCTTTGTCGTCTTTAATTAGCCTGGTTGCAAGTAACGCTATCTGGTCAACAAAGGGAACAAAGAGTAAAGTCGCAGATAAATTAAAAATTGTGTGAAGCATTGCTATGTGAGTCGTAATATTCTCAGATGGAATCCCAGGAACAATAAAATCAACAAACGAAAGAAACGGGCGGAATACAATCAATGCAATCAAGGTTCCAGCCACATTAAATCCCACATGAACCATAGCTGTTCGGCGTGCATTTACAGTTGCCCCAAAACTTGACATTACGGCATCTATCGTGGAACCAATGTTACTTCCCAGAACAATTGCCGCTGAAAGTTCCCATGTAAGCGTACCGTTTGCAGCCATGGTAAGTACAATTGCAGTCATTGCTGACGAAGAATGAATGAGAGCTGTAACAAGAGCTCCAATGAACACACCAAGAACAAGTCCAGCTGCTCCAATTGAATTAAATTTCTGGAGAAATGCAACAGAAGACGGGCTTAGGGAAAGAGTATCCTTAAGTAATCCAAGCCCCATGAAAAGCAATGCAAATCCCATAAAACAATCAGCAAAATTATGAATTCTAAACTGTTTGAAATATTTCAGGATATAACCAATTCCAAAAAGCGATATGGCAGAAGCAGAAATGGAAAATGAAAATCCAAAAAAAGAAACAATCCATGCAGTAACTGTAGTACCAATATTTGCTCCAAAAATTACACCTATGGCCTGAGTGAGGGTTAGAATTTCTGCATTAACAAAACTTACAACCATGACAGTTGTTGCACCCGATGACTGAATTATTGCCGTTACAGCAATACCAGTTATTACTGCTGCAAATCTATTGCCTGTTATTTTTTCCAGAAGTTTCTGAAGATTTCTTCCTGCTCCTTTTTGAATACCATTTGAAAGCATATTCATTCCAAAAAGAAGAAGACAAAGAGAACCAACAAAACCTAATACCTGGCCAAAAATATCGAGAAGCATAGATTACCTCCAGTACATTAAGGGTAATAATTTAGACTAATAATGAAAATGTAGATTATGTAAAATTTATGTAAAATTTCAAAATCATTTTTTTTCAGGGAAAATAATACTCCACTGGTGAAATTATGATGCTCGCTTGCCTATTTCAAATAAAAGTATTACATCTTATGAATATGATAAAGAAAGAAATCAAACGCAATCTTCTGAATATTTTTGGTGCCATTCTAATGGCTGTAAATATTAACACCTTTGTTCACTCGGCAAATTTGATTCCAGGCGGCTTTAGTGGTGCTGCACTCTTAATCCAAAACATTTCCCAGAAATATTTCGGGCTAAAATTACCCTTTTCAATCCTGGTTTATATTTTTAATGTATTTCCAATTTACATTGGTTTCAGATACATAGGTAAAAAGTTCACTCTATATTCTATGATCATGATTATTATTTCTGGTTTACTAACTGATTTTATTCCAGGATTAAAAATTACAGATGATATTTTGCTGTGCTCAATTTTTGGCGGAATATGTAATGCAATTGCCATTAATTGCTGTCTAATGGCAGACAGTTCTTCCGGTGGAACAGATTTTATTTCAATTTATGTTTCTGAAAAAACCGGTAAATCAGCATGGAATTACATTATGGCCGGAAACTTCTGTATCCTGCTAATTGCCGGTATTCTGATTAACTGGAGTGCCGCTTTATATTCCATCATCTTTCAGTATGCTTCAACTCAGATTCTTAATTTCTTATACAAACGATATGAAAAAATTACTTTGCTGATTATTACCGATAAACCGAATGAAATTTACAAAATTATAAAAGAACAGACAAATCATGATGCCACGGTTTTTAACGGCAAGGGATGCTATCAGGGAACTGAACATTCTATGCTTTATTCTGTTGTATCCGGATCAGAAAGCGGAAACCTTGAAAAACAAATTCGTCTGGCAGATCCAAATGCTTTTATAAATGTAATCCGCTCTAAATCCATTGTGGGAAGATTCTTTAAAAGGAATCTGGATTAAAATAACTTCAAAAAAAGAACTAAAAAAAAAGCAATCCCTTCAAAAAAACTTCATGGGCTTTTTTCGTGGCAGGATTCATCTCTTGTCATTTCGTGAACTGTTCGCAGATCCGTAAAGGAATATTTACGTATACTTTATAAACCAAAAATCACTGTGAATGTACTTCCATCACCTTCTCTGCTTTTAACAAAGATTGAAGCATTGTGATATTTTGCCGCATGTTTAACAATACTTAGCCCAAGCCCAGTCCCGCCAAGGACCTTGGATCTGCTTTTATCCACGCGGTAGAAGCGCTCAAATATTCTGTCTTTTTCATTCTCCGGTATGCCGATTCCATTATCCTGAACAGAAAGCACAACTCTGTGAGAATCATTGAGTGTCTCTATCTTAATACAGACAATTCCACCTTCCTTATTGTACTTAACTGCGTTGTCTATAAGATTGTAAATCATCTCATAAATAACAGGACGAACTCCATTGATATAGCCAGAATCTCCGGAAATATTCATTGAAACATTTTTCTTTTCAGCCATAGGCATAATAATTTCCATGGCATCTCTTGTAATTTCCCGCAGACTGATTATTTCTTTTTCCATTGAAATGGATTTCTCATCAAGTTTCGAAAGTTTTATGATGTCATTAACAAGAGCAATCATTCTCTGGCTTTCATCAAAAATCGTTCCTGCAAAATCCCTTGTTGTCTGATCATCAGTTCCACCCTGCTTCAGTATTTCAGCAAATCCGCTTATACTTGTAAGGGGAGTTTTTAATTCATGACTCACGTTGGCCGTGAATTGCTGACGAAGTTCTTCTCGCTGAGATTTTTCATAGTTTTCTTCTGCAATTCGTTTAGTAAAGGGCTTTAATTCTTCATAGACGTCAGAGTTTTCCGGATTTTCAAGATCAATTTTATTCAATGGTTCAATTATTTTTTTTGAAAGAAGACTGGCGGTTACTCCAGAAATAATCATTGCAATCACGAGCATGACAACAAGTACCTGGCTCATGCCGATAACAAGAACAACAACAGTATGCTGGTCGCACGAAATTCGAAGAACATCACCTGAGTCAAGCTGCTTTGCAAAGTACAAGGTTTTTTCCAGCATTGTGGAAGAATAGCGGCTTGATGTACTTACTCCAGATTCCTTTGCCTTGAGGAATTCGGTTCTGAAAGCATGATTTTCCATGGTAGAAGCATTTACCGTATTGTCAAAATAAACAGTTCCATCAGGATGGATAAGAGTAATTCGATTCTGTGTTTTCAGTTTTTTTATGGCATCCAGATCAGAAGATTCTTCGCTAAGATCATATCCTTCAAGAATAATGCTTTCTGTTTTCAATTCCTCAAATATCTGCTTTTCAAAATATCCATACATATTTGTAATGAAAATAAAGGCACAGAGAAAATATACCAGAACTCCAACAAAAAAAGTTGAAAGAAATATTTTAAAAGTTAAAGATTTATTCTTCATAAGTCCTTCCAGTTCTCTTAATTCTCAACCACTGACTGTTAAATTAATTTATTTTGTATCCAACACCACGAACTGTTTCTATAAGTTCACCCGCATCTTCAAGTTTTTGACGCAAGGTTTTTATGTGAACATCCACCGTTCTGCTTTCAATATCAACATCAATTTTCCATACTGAATCCAGAATCTGTTCACGAGTCATGACTTTTCCATGATTCTGCAAGAGAAGAGTAAGAAGGTCAAATTCCTTTACCGTAAGAAAAACCTGGCGATCCTTCACAAAGACAGAATGCTTTGAAACATCAACTTTCAGATTTCCTAATTCAAGTATTTCAGAAGATTCCTTTGTTTTTTCATATCGCCTGAGGACTGCCTTTATTCTTGATATCAATGCCATCATTCCAAAAGGTTTCGTGATGTAGTCATCAGCACCAGCGTCAAGGCCAGTAACAACATCAAATTCCGTATCCTTTGCAGTAAGCATTATCGTAGGAATTGATTTGAACTGTGAGGAATAGCGCAGTTTTTTTAGAATTGTGATTCCGTCTTCTTCCGGCAGCATTATATCAAGCAGAATAAGATCGGGAATATAATTTTCTATAGATTTCCAGAAATCAGAAGGACGCTCAAAACAACTGCATTCATATCCATGACTTTGCAGCGTATATGCAATGAGTTTCCTGATATTTTCATCATCTTCAAGAATATATATCATATACTTATATATATAGATTTTGGATATAAAAAATCAATTATAAATTTGTAAAATTTAAGTAAAAAACCGCACATACTATCACCAAAAAATGTGATTACATGTGCCTGGAAGGTTTCAAACATAACAGAATCAGTCATGACCGATGTTCGTGAATGGCAGAACAGACCGCTTGAAAAATCATATCCGATACTTTTTCTGGAGAGTTTTTAGAAGTTTTCTGCAATATGAGTGAGTATATAAAATTGACAAACCTACTTCTACAGCAGTATAATATTAGTAACTCTGTAGAGTTATTAATAAGGGTGATCTTATGTCAAAGATAGACTTGTATCATGGTTCGCCGAATATTCTGGAAAAACCTCTTTTTGGACATGGGAAAATCTGGAATGATTATGGGCCTGGATTTTATTGTACGGAGCAAAAAGAGCTTGCAAAAGAATGGGCTGTTTCTGATGCTTCAAACGGATTTGCAAATAAATACACCTTGGAAACAAAAGGCTTGTTACTCTTAAATCTTGGTGATTACACTATGCTCCATTGGCTTGCAGTCCTTGTCCAGCATCGTGAGTTTCAAACAACGACACCCATAATGAAGCGTGGAAAAGATTATTTAAAAGCACATTTTTATCTGCCTGTTGAAAATTATGATTTGATCCGTGGCTACCGTGCGGACGATTCCTATTTTTCTTTTGCAAAGGCATTTCTTACAAATCAAATTTCATATATGCAACTGTCATACGCAATGAAACTTGGAAAATTAGGCGAGCAGATTGTTCTGAAAAGTAAAAAATCCTTTGAGCGGATTAAGTTTAAAGATTATGAACTTGCCGACTATCACGAATATTTTCCAAAGAAAAAGGAGCGTGATGAAAAGGCAAGAAGTAATTATCGAAAATTACTTGAAGAAGATGATATTGAAGGACTTTTTATGCGTGATATTTTACGCGAGGAGATAAAAGCAGATGATTCACGCCTACAATAAAGAATATTTATCTGACGCAATGGAAAATCTCGGGGAAGCTTTTGATTATGCCGTTCATGCCCAGAATCTTAACCTGAATAGATTTTCATCTCTTTTTGTTAATGCAAGCGCATCAAAATCGATTGAGAACGGAAATCCAAAATATATAAGCGGAATGTCTGGAACGGAACTGGCATTGACGGTGCTTAGTCAGAATGGTATTGAGGCAAAGCCTGGAAAATCTCTTGTTGATTATGAAAAATCTTCTGAATACTGGAGCGGCTGGATCCTGGCGTATTACCAGTGGTATTCAGGCAAAAGCTTTGAGACAATCCTGAAATATCTTCCTGCTGAAAAAATAAACAGAATGTACAATCCGCTTCATGAGGCACCGGAACAAAAGTTTGTGGAGATAGCAAATAAAATCATTTCGGAAAATGACAGGAAATCAAAATTACAAGAACTTCGTAAGCTTGCTGGTCTTACCCAAAAGGAGTTGTCGGTGCGTTCTGGAGTGAATCTTCGTACCTTGCAGCAGTATGAGAATCTTTCTAAAGATATAAATAAAGCATCAGGGAATATACTTTTGGCATTGTGCAAGGTTCTTACTTGCGATGTGCGTGATATTTGCTCATAATTTTTTTGAGAAAATTATCTGATTACTGCACTTGATGCAAAGACTGAAAAAATAAAAAAGCCCTATACGACCATATCAGCAACTTTAAAAAAAAATTTTTAGTTCTCAAAAATAGGGGTCCTTTGACGGTTACTTTATTTTGAACAGAAGCTCCATTTTTCTCAAAAAAAAGACTGCCTGAAAAAGACAGCCTTAGTTGATTTTTTTTGAGTATTCTTATTGACAAGCTGGGGCCTTATATGTGTGTTATATGCTATTTCTATTTATAAATAAACTTTGTTACATCCTTTCAATTAAATCAGCCATTTCATCAAACATTTATTGTTTCATTAAATTTCCTCTGATTTTGCGTTAGCAAAATCGAATCCGTGTGGCAATTCGGGGGCGTTGCGGGGGTGTCCCCCGCAGAGGGGGTAGCCGATTCTTTAGATGAGGCGCAGGGGGAGACTTCCCCCACATGCTCATTTAAACGAACGTTTTTTGTGAAAGTTTGAGATTTTATATTTTTTAGTTTCTCCTTTGTGTAAGAATTTGTATCGTAAACAGAAAACTCAACAATCATTTTTGCAGAACCTCAAGAATTTTCTTTCGATCTTCTTCCTGTGCTTTTTGCATTGATTCTTCAAACTCCAAATTCTCTTTGTGCATTTGGGTAAAATCAGGCTTTGGAGTATTCAGTATATATGAAAGAGGATTTGATTCTTTTTTTTGCTCAGACAAATATTCTTTTGTTATTGTTCGCATACAAGTCTTCCTCCCGATTTTTTTTTACATGGACTGCTCTCTTGGAACGCTTCTCATAATTCAAACCTTCAATTTCTTGTACTTCATTATATCCCATTTTTTTCGATTTTGGAATAACTAACTATTGTCACAAAAAACGTTCTTTAATTTTGTAAACCGCAAGTTGTTTCAACAACTGAGGATTTACAAAACGTTCGCGCAAGCGAACACGTAAATAAATAGAGTTTTTGCAAAAAAACTCGAGACTTAAAATAGATGGCGAAATTTTAGCCATCTATTTTAAACGTTCCTTTTCTATAGCATTTAAAAAAGTTTTAGTGCATCATCCACATCTTTATTACTGCACTAACAAAATGCCAGTTAATGCAGTAAAAGACAGACTGTTGAACAAACGTAACCCCTCAAAGCAAGCCAAAATTTACACAAAGAAAAAGCATCCAATTACAGGATGCTTTTTGCTTCTTCAAATGAATCTGTTTTAAAATCACCAATAAGAAATTTGTAGATTTCACCAAACAACGAATTGTCTGGAATTCCTTTCCACATTCCAGTGAAAAAAATGCATCATCAAGAACTCATCTGCAAAAAAATTATTCTTCCAGGTGAGAAATTTCTTTTGCTTTGGCAGTAATGCATTCAGACATTTTTTTTGAATCATTCTGATTTTCTGAAATGATACGAACAAAAACTGAACCTGCAACTACGGCCTCAACAGACTTTGAAAGAGCTCCACTCTGCTCACCGTTGGAAATTCCGAATCCACCGTACACTTTGCTTCCACCAGCAGAAACTTTATTGAGGAAATCAATTGTTGCATCATCTATAGTTGTATTTGTTCCTGTGATTCCTGCACGCAATGCTGCATAAATATACTTGAAACCTGCATGAGCAAGTTTAGAAAGCCTTTCTTCACTCATACTTGGTGCTGCTACAGGAATATTTTCCATTCCGTTTTCCTTGCAGGCCTTAGTAAGACCTTCATCACAGTCAAATGGAAGATCTGGAATAATCATTCCAGTTACACCGCAGGCAGCTGCCTTCCTGCAAAATGCATCAACCCCTGGAGTATAGATCAGTGATCCATAGCTCATGAGATAAATCGTAACGTCCGGAAATTCCTTGTGAATCTGTGCAATATAATCAAGACCATCCTGAGTCCTATAATTTCGTTCCAGGACTTTTGTACATGCAGTCTGAATTGCAGGACCGTCTGCACTTGGATCACTGAATGGAAGCTGAATTTCCAGTATATCTGCACCACCAGCAACAAGAGCACGTGCCGCTGCAAGTGAAAGTTCATTTGTCGGATATCCTGCCACAAGATGGCTCATTAACTTTATCTTACTCATTTTATTCTCCCATGATCTTTGAACTGTGAATTTCCTTGTCACTTTCAAGGCGCTCAATTTCTGCCTTCAGGAAGCTGATCCATTCATCACGGCGGAACACTGGACTTGTAATAAACAAATCCTTGTCCCCACGTCCTGACATGTTAATGATAACAGCTTTATTCTTAGGCAATTCCCTGGCAATCTTCATGGCAGCGGCTCCAGCATGGGCACTTTCCATTGCAAAAAGAATTCCTTCATTCTTTGCAAAGAAACTGATTGCTTCCAAAGCTTCCTTATCAAGAATCGAAGTAAACTCAACCCTGCCTGATGCTCCAAGTGCTGCAAGCTGAGGACCGATTCCCATATAATCAAGACCTGCTGAAATTGAACGGGTTGGAAGTGCCTGACCGTCCTCATCAAGAAGGAATCTGCTCTTGTATCCCTGAACAATTCCCTCGCGGCTTGCGTTTCCAGTCATGCGGCTTGCATTTTCTCCAATGCCAGGACCAATTCCCCCGGCTTCTGCACCAATGAGTCTAGGTTCCTTTTCATCAACAAATGGACTGAAGAAACCTATTGCATTTGAACCACCACCTACGCAGGCAACCATAGCACCAATATCAATATTTCTTTCAGCACACTGCTGCTTTACTTCATATCCAATTACACTCTGAAATTCTCGTACAATATCAGGGAATGGAGCTGGTCCAAGTGCCGAGCCAAGAACATAATGTGTCGTGTCAGGATGTGCAGCCCAGTCTCTCATGGCTTCATTAACAGCATCCTTCAATGTTCTTGATCCTGATGTTACCGGATGGACTTTTGCCCCATACAATTCCATTGTCGCAACATTTGGCTGCTGTCTCTTTACGTCAATTTCACCCATGTAAATAGTACAGTCAAGGCCAAGCTTTGCACAAGCTGCAGCAGTTGCAAGTCCATGCTGACCTGCTCCAGTTTCTGCAATGATTCGTTTCTTACCCATTTTTTTTGCAAGAAGACACTGACCAATTGCATTGTTGATTTTATGTGCGCCAGTATTTGCAAGCCCCTCAAGCTTTATGTATATCTGTGCACCACCAAGAATTTTTGTTGCTGTTGGTGCATAATACAAAGGTGTTTCACGACCAATGTAATCACGGCGGATAGTGTTAAGCTCGTCAATAAAATCCTTATGAGCCATGTAATGCTTAAAGGCAACCTCAAGTTCATCAAGGGGTCTTCTCAAAACCTCGGCAACATATTTTCCACCATATCTATCAAAAAATCCGTCTTTTGAATTTGCCATATCAATCTCCAAAGTAATTGTTACTATCTATAGAAACATAATAATAGAAGTTTATGTTACTGTCAATAGTAACATAAAATAATTCACAAAACCTGGCTGCCTATGCGTGAGAACAGCATCCTGATTTTTTCATGATCTTTTTTTCCGGGGGCTGTTTCAACACCACTGGAAACATCAATCAATTCCGGATTAAATCTTTCAATGACAGACTTTACGTTTTCACAATTGATTCCACCGGCAAGCCAGAGTTTTCCAAATGTTGAAGCTTTTTCTACCAGATTATCAGGAATCTGCTTTCCTGTTCCACCTTCTGCACCTGCAACAAATGCATCAATTAAAACTCTGACAGATCCGGTAACAAATCTTTTTTCAAGGTCACGGAGACTTTCATCATCAAAAACCTTGATGACTTCATAACCAGAAATTGCATTTCCCCTGCACCCATGAAACTGAATTGCATTAACAATTCCATCAGAAAGAAATTTTTGGGCAATGTGTGACTCAGTACTTTCAGTATCAGTAATAACCGCAACAAAAGCCGGCACATGATTTTTTTTGTCTGAACAATATTTTCTCACATCTGAAACAATGGTCTTTACGTTGTTCAAATCAACATGCCTGGAAAACTTTTTCTCAAAAATAAATCCGATTAAATCGGCACCATTTTCTGCAGCACAGATTCCGTCATCAGAATTGGTAATACCGCATATCTTTACAAGTGGTTTACCAGTTTTTTCTTTTCTGTTGAGCTTTCCTGATATAAGTTTCCAAAAACTTTCCTTTCCCGATTCATGGTATAATGCAGATCCTTCGAGAAATGAAGAAACAAATTCTGCAGCTTTCTCAGGACTTTTTGCAACAGCTTCACCAATAAGAATTCCATCAAAGCCAAGGGTTCCGGTAAGAAGAGATGCTTCTTTTGTCAGGACACCACTTTCACTGATAATCCTGATTTTTGAAGGCCGGTCCTTTTCTGTAAGTGCAAGAAATTTTTCCTCGATCAGACACTTTATCTTAAGTGGAATCAGCATATCAATCGTAAAAGTTTTCAGGTCTCTTGCATTTACTCCAAGGACAACCCTATCTTCACAATCCATTTTTTTTGCAAGCTTGAGAACATGAAATGCCTTTTCAACTGCTTTCTCATCACGAAGTTCAAGAAGAATTGAAATGCCAAGTTCAAATGCTTTTTGTGCCATCTGCAAAAGCTTTTCCAGTTCAAGGATTCTTGCAATCAGCAAAACAGCATCAGCACCGCACTTATATGCTACTTCAATTTCTTCCGGCTCAAGCAAAAAATCCTTTCGAAGGACAGCAGCTTTGTTGCCCAGGGAATCTGATAAAGCCGCAACTTTTTTCAAATCCTCAAGAGAACCCTTGAAATAATTTTCCTCTGTAAGAACTGAAATTGCACTTGTTCCTGCTGCAATATAATTTTCTGCAGTCTTTACCGGATCCAAATCAGGAGCAATGTCTCCCTTACTTGGAGAAGCGCGCTTAACCTCAAGAATTGTCCCGCTGTCTGGCAAAAATGGAACAACGGGTCTGTTTCTCTTTTCAGGAATTTCATGAGCGTATGAATACCCCTTTTGTGCTATATCAGAAAGTCTTCTATCGCAAATTTCTTTCAATATGTTTTTCATTTTCTATGCCAGTGACTTTGATACTTCAACAATTTGTTCAAGCTTTGACTTTACCTTTCCAGACTTAATGGCATCCATTGCCATATCATACCCATCTTTCAAAGTTCTTGCTTTTCCACTGATGTACAAAACAGCACCTGCATTCATGCAAACAGCATAAAGAATTGTCTTGCGCCCCTTACCATTAAGAACATCCATTGCAAGTCCGGCATTTTCAACACCATCACCACCATTGAGTTCCTCTGCATCAGCATCAGCATCAGTTATTCCAAATTTTTGTGGAGAAATAATGTACTTGTATTCTTTTCCATCTTCGTTAATCTGATATGCATAGGTCTGTGCACATGGACTGATTTCGTCAAATCCATCTTCTGAAGTAATTACAAGAACACGTTTTGCCCCAAGTTTTTTTGCAGCATGTGCATAGGTTTCAAGAAGATCCTTTGAATAAACACCAAGAACCTCGTATTCTGCTCCAGCCGGATTTAAAAGTGGTCCCATAATGTTCATGATTGTCTTGATTCCAAGAAGCTTGCGGACTGGAGCTGCATGTCTCATTGCAGAATGATATACAGTTGCCATGAGGAATCCAAAATTTGTTTTCTGGATAAGCTCACAAGTTTTTGAAGGTTCTGCCATAATATTGATTCCAAGATTCTCATAGAAATCAGCTGAACCTGACTTTGATGAAACTGCACGGTTTCCATGCTTTGTAACAAGCTGACCGCAAGATGCTGAAACAATTGCCGAGAGAGATGAAATATTGAAAGACCCTTTTCCGTCTCCACCTGTTCCAACAATTTCAGCATGATCATGGAACTTAACAGGAAGAGGCTTTGCAACCTTGAGAAGACCTTTTGCAAATCCAACTATTTCACTTACGGCAGCACCCTTAACGGCAAGAGCTGCAAGAACTGCAGAAGTAATTCTCTCATCAAGAATTCCATCTGCCAGATACTCAACAAAAGTACAGGCTGTTTCTTCTGACAAATCCTGCTTTGAAGCAATGGTATTCAGAATGCTTTTTACATCAAGGGGCTCAAGGCGATAGTTCAGGAAAGCCTTAAAAATCTCATCTCCTTTCTCACTTGCAATGGACTCCGGATGAAACTGAACGCCTTCAATCAAAAATTTCTTGTGACGAACACCCATGATATCTCCATCACAGGAACGTGCTGTAACTTCAAAATCACTGCTCAAAGTTGACTCATCAATTACCAGGGAATGGTATCGCGTAAAGCTTGCTTTTTTTCCGATTGTCCTGAATACACCACGACCATCAAAATCCATTTCCTCAACAACACCATGACAGATTCTTTTTGCCTGAACAATTTTTGCTCCAAATGCCTCACCAATTGCCTGATGTCCAAGACAAACTCCAAGAATCGGAATTTTCCCGGCGAAGTATCTGATTGCCTCAATTGAAACTCCGGCCTCAGATGGTGTACCAGGTCCCGGGCTCACTACCATTCTGTCTGGATTCATCTGTGCAAGCTGATCAACTGTTACTTCCTTTGAGCGAACAACCTTTACTTCATCTGAGCTAAGTCGCTGAAGAGCCTGAACAACGTTGTATGTAAAACTATCGTAATTATCAATAACCAAAATCATTTGTTTTCTCCTTCAATAACTGCGCGCAATGCACCAAGCTTTTCGTTTGTTTCCTGCCATTCACGGTCTGGAGTTGAATCATAGACAATTCCACCACCAGCCTGCAAAGTCCATACACTGTCCTGCTTGAGGGCACACCTGATTCCGATGCAGAAATCCAGATCACCGGAAGCCTGCAGATAACCAATTGCACCTGCGTAGAATCTTCTCTTTGTTTTTTCAAGACGTGAAAGAATTTCAATTGCACTGATTTTTGGTGAACCAGAAACCGTTCCGGCAGGGAATGATGATCTCAAAACCTGAATCTGCTTCATGTCATCACGAACCTTTCCCTGAACGTCACTTACAAGATGCATTACATGGCTGAAATATTCACAATCCATATAGCGGGTTACTTCAACAGTTCCAGGCTTACATACACGTCCCAGATCATTTCTTGCAAGATCAACAAGCATCAGGTGTTCACTCTTTTCCTTTGGATCAGCAAGAAGATTTGCCTTGAGTTCCTCGTCTTCCTTTGAATCCTTTCCGCGTTTTCGTGTTCCGGCAATTGGCCTGATTGAAGCAACTCCCTCACGAACACGAACCAGGCTTTCTGGAGATGAGCCTACAAGCTGCTTGTCTCCAAAATCAAGATAAACAAGATAAGGACTTGGATTTATGCTGCGAAGTCTTCTGTAAATTTCCATTGCACTGTTTTCATTTTCAAGCTGAAGCCTTCTGCTTGGTACAGCCTGAAAAATATTTCCTGCAATAATTTCTTTTTTGAGAGCCTGAACCTTTTCCTTGTACTCACGCTCACTCTGTTCAAGATCTGTAATTGTTCTTGTTGGAAGTGGATCTTCCGGAGCTGCAAGATAAGAAAAGTCCAGATCATTGAGTCTCTTCTTCAAATTATCAACTGCCTTCTGAAGATCAATCTGATGCTCCATGTAGTTAAATGCAAAAACATGCAGGGTTTCAGTAAAGTGATCAAAAACAATATAAAGATGACCTGCAACAAATTCGCTTTCCGGAATCTTAAGCTCATCCTTCTGAGGAGCAAGAGTAATGGTGTCACAGCGGGCACAGAATTCATAGGAAAGATATCCGATTCCACTTGCAGGAACAGGAATGTCCTTAACGGGAACTTCATTTTCGCTTGCAACATACAAAAGTGCATCAAGAATATCAGGCTTGTGAGGAACAGTTGAACCTGGAGCAATCATTTCAACCTTTCCGCCATTTGATTGTGCAGTCTGCTCAGTAAAGGGAACACGTCGACCATCAATAATGAATGCAATACCGTCATCATCCTGAAGAATATGAAATGCTTCCTCTGCCATAAGAATCGAATAGCGTTCTTTTCCCATGTTAAATCTTGCACTTTCAAGAATTGCCTTTGCACCAATTTTTCGGGCCAGGCTGAATGGAGTATATCTGTCACTTGGCAAGAAAAGATAAATGCTGTCTGTTCTTTTAATCATAATTCACCTCTATATGTTTCTACAAATAGTAGCGTTTCTATCTATAGTAATGATTCTATATATAGAAACAGTTACTGTCAATAGTAACATAAAAAAATTATTGTTTTATATTTTTCATCAATTTATATTAGTAGTATGAAATACATAACCGGAGAAAAAACACCGTACACGGGATTCGAAATGGAAGTTGTATTCAAGGATGAGCTTTTCCTCCCTGAAATTACAAAAGATTTCTACACAATGATTTTATTCACATCATGCACGCTTACCGTTGAATCAGACGAAACCGAGTCATTTTCCGATTATGGTCTTATTGTACTTGCACCAGATCACGGGATAAGAAAAATCTCAGTCACGTCAAAATCAAAAAACTATTCGGTGCAGACACTGATTTTCTCATCCTTTGGTCTCAACGTGAACAACAAGAAATTTCCAGATTCCTTTGAATATGAATTTTTCAAGAACTTTGACACAGGATATCGAAAGGTGACCATTACTCCAAAACTGCTTGAGACATTCACGACAAACTTTGCAAACATTGAATCTGAAATGAATATTGTCCAGGGGCATCTATGGCCATGTATCGCCCGATCCTACATTTCAGAACTGGTGATTCTGCTTTCAAGAAATATTTTTCTTTCCCAAATACACACTCAGAATGAAGATGCATCTGAAAAAAAAATCAAGGAAATAATCGAGTACTTTCAGTATTCAATGAAAGACAAAATTACGCTGGATCAGGTTTCAAGAATGTTCGCAACAAACAGAACAACACTCAATTCCATGTTCAACAAAAAATACGGACTAAGTGCCATTGCCTACCTGAACAAAATGAGAATCGAAAACGCATCAATCATGCTCACAAACACGGCAATGCCAATCTGTGACATAGCAGAACGAACCGGATTTACCGACGAATCCTATTTTTCAAAGGCCTACAAAAAGATGACGGGAAAAACTCCAAGCGAATACAGGCTTTCAATTCCCCATCCTCATGGACTTGTGTGGCCTGAATTCTCACTTTGAACCAACGAAACCCTTCAAATTTTATTGCAGATATTACAAGTACCATTGCATATTTTCCATTCGAAAACTCACAGCATGGAGTTATAGTTTAACCATAACAAACCAAACCGGAGGAAAATATGAAAAAAATTACAAGCAGAATTCTGGCACTTGCAGCAGGAACAATCGCATTATCATCAATTCTTTGCTCATGCGGAGGAAAATCACTCAAGCTGATTCATTCCACAGGTCCTTCAAATGACAACATGTACGCCGGAGTAATGTTCAGCGAAAAACAAGGATACACATTCGGTGAAAAAGGTGTAGTTCTCAGAACTGATGACGGCGGATCAACATGGACAAAAGGCGACCACTACTCCCTCGCTTTTCAGGCAGCCTATATTTTTGACATGAACAATCTTTTTCTGGTTGGCGACGGATGGCTTTTTGCAGAGTCAACTGATGGTGGAAAGACATGCCAGCATTTTCCACGATTCGGTGGAAGCGGAGTTCTCAAGGGTGTCAACATGAAAGACACACAGACAGGATGGATCTGGGACAAGAAAGTTCTTGGCGAATACACAAAGGGAGCCGAAGACTACAAGTATCTCGAAAAGCCAGCAGAATCAAAAAACATCGAATGTGCACTCATGCTTGATGCTGGAAAGGGATTTCTCTATGACGACAAGGGAAACCTGATGTACACAGAAAACTACGGTCAGACCTGGGTAAAGAACACAACTCTATTCAATGATGAAAATACTGAATACAAGACATTTGTGGGAGACCTTCATCCGACAAACGTTCTTGACCTTACTGATGGTGTAATCCGACTTGCAGCATTTGAAAAGAAAGGCCTTAGAACATTCAGGATCAAGGTTTATGCAAGTACAGACAACGGCAAGACATTCATTGAAGAATCAGTGACTCCACTTGCAAAAGAACCAAAAAGCATCACATTCAACAGATCAAAGCAGATTTCCGTTTACTACATGGATTCAACAATTGATTTGTTCAGCATAGAGTAATATCTTCATGCAAGTGAAAAGCCCTCGAAATGAACTTTCATTTCGAGGGCTTTTCATGTTTATAGTGGACGAGTCAAAAGCAGGATGCCATTAGTCTCGGTCAATATAATCACAGGCTAGAGATTTGAATAGCCCATAAGGAACCTGTCGATTTCTCTTGCACATTCACGGCCCTCAGCAATTGCCCAGACAACAAGAGACTGTCCGCGTCTCATGTCTCCACAGGCAAAAACTTTTTCAACGCTGGTCTTGTATTTGCCTTCGTCAGCAGCTACTGTTCCGCGTGGTGTCATTTCCGTTCCGAATGCTTTTGGAGTGTAATCTTCAGCACCGAGGAATCCTGCTGCAACAAGAATCATGTCTGCCTTGAGTTCCTTTTCAGAGCCTTCGATTTCACAGAGCTTTCTCTGGCCATCAACGTTTCTGAATTCAACCTGAACAGTCTTTACGCCTGTTACATGACCGTCTTTCTGGTAGATTTCCTTGATTGTTGTTTTGTATACGCGAGGATCTTCTCCCTGTGTTGCAATTACTTCCATCTGGCCGTAGTCTGTTTTGAGAACCTTTGGCCACTGGGGCCATGGATTGTTTTCTGCACGTTCAACAGGAGGCTTTGGCATCATTTCAAGAGCAACAATATTTGCAGCTCCAAGACGAACACAAGTACCTGTACAGTCATTGCCAGTATCACCACCACCAACAATAATTACATTCTTTTCTCGTGGATCCATGTCACCCAAAGCAAATGGCTGACTTTTCTTTACAACTTCCTTAGTAACTGCTGTAAGAAAATCAACTGCAGGATAAATGCCAACAGCATCTTCACCAGCCACATTGAGCTTACGTGCTTTTTTTGCTCCACAGCACAGAGCAACAGCATCATAATTCTTTAGAAGCTCATCAGCCTTTTTGTCTGCGCCAATATTTGCATTAACAATAAATTCAACGCCTTCAGCCTTCATAAGATCTACGCGGCGATCGATGATTTTTTTGTCAAGCTTCATGTTTGGAATGCCATACATAAGAAGTCCGCCAACGTGGTCTTCACGTTCAAAAACAGTAACATTGTGTCCGCGGCGGTTAAGCAAATCTGCAACTGCAAGACCTGCAGGACCTGAACCTACGACTGCGATTTTCTTTCCGCTTCTTACTTTTGGAACCTGTGGCTTCATGTAGCCTGATTCAAAAGCCTTTTCAATAATGTAAAGTTCGTTGTCATGAATTGTCACAGGATCCTTGATATCCTTTCCGTCACTGTAATCCTTTTCCATGCTAATACAGTTACAGGCTTTTTCACAAAGAGCAGGACATACACGCCCTGTAAACTCTGGGAAACTTGAAGTCTTCAAAAGTCTCCAGGCAGCCATATCGTACTGTCCCTTGTAAAGTGCATCGTTCCATTCAGGAATAAAGTTGTGCAGCGGACAACCTGTTACCATGCCACCAAGCTTAATTGCACTCTGGCACATGGGTACACCGCAGTTCATGCATCGGCTTGCCTGCTTACGACGCTCTTCATCAGTAAGCAAAACATGCATTTCCTCAAAATTTTCTATTCTCTTGAGTGGCTCAATCCAGTCATTTTCTATTCTTGTATATTGTATAAATCCGTTTGGTTTTCCCATAATAAAATCTCCAATTAATTATTAATAATTCACAATTCACAATTCATAATTCATAATTCATAATTCACAATTCATAATTTATAATTTTGAATTACTGATTTCTATCTATGAATTGCAAAACACGCTCATGCTGTAAATTTCTTGAAAGCATTCAAAACTGCATCATCATGATTAACGCCATTTGACTCTTCTTCGGCAATCAACTTAAGCATTTTGGCGTAGTCATTAGGAATGATCTTCTTGAATTTTGAAATGCTTCCATCCCAGTCAGCAAGGAGATTTTTACCTACAGTACTTCCAGTTTCTGCTACATGCTGCTCAACAAGTGACTTTACAATTTCAATGTCATGGTCTTCAGATAGTTCAGTCATTGTAACAAGCTCCTTGTTCAAGCGCTGATACAGATCATGATTTTCATCAAGAATAAATGCAACACCACCTGACATACCTGCAGCGAGGTTGCGTCCTGTTGAACCCAGAATTACAGCAGTTCCACCCGTCATATATTCAAGGCCGTGATCACCACATCCTTCAGCAACAACTGTAGCTCCAGAGTTTCTTACGCAGAATCTTTCACCGGCAATACCATTGATAAATGCCTTTCCGCTTGTAGCACCAAAACAACAAACGTTTCCTACAATAATATTTTCTTCAGCTTTGTATGCTGCATCCTTTGGAACAGACACAACAATCTTTCCACCGGACAATCCTTTACCAAGACCATCATTTGCATCACCTGAAAGACGCATTGTAAGTCCCTTTGGAATGAATGCACCAAAGCTCTGTCCACCGCCACCAGTTGCATTTACAGTAAAGCTGTCCTCTTCAAGAGAATTTCCAAATGCTTTCTGGATTTCAGAACCAAGAATAGTTCCAACAGTTCTGTCTGTAGAAGAAACATTTATGTCAAATGAACCCTTCCTAGATTTTGAAACTTTTGCAAATGCTGGAAGAAGAAGTTTTTCATCAACAGTCTTTGAAAGCTGGAAGTCGTAAACGTCTTTTGGATCAAAATGACATTTTTCCAGTTCTGCATTGTTCATTATGAATTGTGAACTACCAAGTACACGGCTCATGTCTACAAGGTTTGCTCTCTCGAAAGCCCCCTTTTCCTTGATTCCAAGAAGCTCTGAGTGACCGCACATTTCTTCTACGCTGTGGAAACCAAGCTTTGCCATGATTTCGCGCAGTTCCTGTGCAATGAACTTCATGAAGTTTTCTACATATTCAGGCTTACCAGTAAATCTCTTGCGGAGTTCGCTGTTCTGAGTTGCAACACCAAATGGACATGTATCAAGATTACATACGCGCATCATTGCACAACCCATTGTAATGAGAGGGGCTGTGGCAAATCCGAATTCTTCTGCACCAAGGAGACATGCAATGGCTACATCACGTCCGCTCATAAGCTTACCGTCAGTTTCGATTACAACGCGTGAACGAAGTCCGTTCTGAATCAAAGTCTGATGTGTTTCTGCAAGTCCAAGTTCCCAAGGAAGACCTGCGTGATGGATTGAACTCAATGGAGCAGCACCTGTTCCGCCGTCGTGTCCAGAAATAAGGATAACCTGAGCACCAGCTTTGGCAACACCGGCCGCAATTGTACCTACACCTGCTTCTGAAACAAGCTTTACGGAAATGCGTGCAGCCCTGTTTGCATTCTTAAGATCGTAGATAAGCTGAGCCAAATCTTCAATAGAATAAATGTCATGATGTGGTGGTGGCGAAATAAGGCTTACACCCGGAGTTGCATAGCGAGTCTTTGCAATCCATGGGTAAACTTTCTTTCCAGGAAGATGTCCACCTTCACCAGGCTTAGCCCCCTGTGCCATCTTGATCTGAATTTCCTTTGCACTCAAAAGATATTCTTCTGTAACACCAAAGCGGCCGGAAGCAACCTGTTTGATTGCAGAGTTTCTGTCTGTTCCAAGACGCTCAGGTTTTTCACCGCCTTCACCAGAGTTTGATTTTCCGTGGAGATGGTTCATAGCAAGAGCCATGCATTCGTGGGCTTCCTGTGAAATTGAACCGTAAGACATGGCACCAGTCTTGAATCTCTTTACGATTTCATCAACGCTTTCTACATCATCAAGAGGAATTTCCTTTGCATTTTCAAAGGCAAACTTGAGCATGGCACGTAGAGTATGTGGATGGGCATTGTCATCAACAAGGGAAGTATATTCCTTGAACTTTTCGTAGCTACCAGTCTTTGTTGCTTCCTGGAGAGCAATGATGATTTCAGGGGAATACAGGTGATCTTCACATGTTGGGCCACGGCGGAACTTATGAACACCAACAGAATCAAGGTGAGTGTTAACTGTAAGTCCAAGCGGATCAAATGCCTTGTTGTGGTGGAAGTTTACATCTTCTGCAATTTCCTTAAGGCCGATACCGCCGACACGGCTAACTGTATTTGTAAAGTAAAGATCGATTACATCCTTTGCAATACCAACGGCTTCAAAAATCTGTGCAGACTGGTAAGACTGAATTGTGCTGATACCCATCTTTGCTGCAATCTTTACGATACCGCCGATAATACCCTTGTTGTAGTCGTCGATTGCTGTATGGTAATCCTTGTCCAGAAGTTTCTGATCAATGAGTTCGGCGATTGCTTCGTGTGCAAGATATGGATTGATTGCACGGGCACCGTAACCAAGGAGCATTGCACTCTGATGAACGTTGCGTACTTCGGCAGACTCAAGGATGATTGAAATTGCAGTTCTCTTCTTTGTTCTGATCAAATACTGCTCAACAGCACTTACTGCAAGAAGTGAAGGAATTGCAACATGGTTTGCATCAACTCCACGGTCACTCAAAACAATGATATTAGATCCATTTCTGTATTCACGTTCAATTGAAACAAACACGTTATCCAGGGCATCCTTGAGAGGAGTGTTCTTATAATAAAGAAGTGAAACAACTGCTGTCTTGAGTCCAGGAACATCCAGAGACTTAATCTTCATCATGTCTGTTCCAGTAAGAATTGGATTATTGATTTCAAGTACAGTACAGTTCTTTGACTTTGCATCAAGAAGATTTCCGTCGCTGCCTACATAAACTGTTGTATCTGTAACAATCTTTTCACGAAGACTGTCGATTGGAGGATTAGTAACCTGAGCAAAGAGCTGCTTGAAGTAACTGAACAAAGCAGGGTGCTTGTCGCTCATTACTGCCAATGGAGTATCAACACCCATTGCTCCAGTTGGTTCAACACCATTCTGTGCAAGTGGAAGAATCATTTCATTTACATCTTCATAGTTCCATCCAAAGGCACGGTACATGATGTCGCGTTCTTCCTGAGAATACACAGGAATCTTCTTGTTAGGAATCTTCAAGTCTGACAAATGCTTCAAGTTAAGGGAAAGCCATTCACCGTATGGATAAAGATTTGTGTATTCCTTCTTTGCATCATAGTCACTGATGAGTTTCTTCTGCTTTGTATCAACAAGAAGAATGCGGCCTGGCATAAGACGGCTCTTCTTTACAATCTGGCTTTCAGGAATATCAAGAACACCAACTTCAGAAGAAAGGATAAGTTCGTTGTCTTTAGTAATGTAGTAGCGGCTTGGGCGGAGACCGTTGCGGTCAAGAGTTGCACCAACAACATCACCATCAGAAAAAAGAATTGCTGCAGGTCCATCCCAAGGCTCCATCATGGTTGCCCAGTAGTGGTAGAAATCCTTCTTGCGTGGATCCATAGTGTCATCATGTTTCCATGGTTCAGGAATACAGATCATGACTGCAAGTGGAAGCGGCATTCCGTTCATTACAAGGAATTCCAAAGTATTGTCCAGCATTGCAGAGTCAGAACCAGTTGTATCTACGGCCGGAAGAATCTCACGGATTTCCCTTTCATCGAAAACTGGAGAAGACATTGTCTCTTCACGAGCAAGCATTCTGTCTGCATTACCTCGGATTGTATTTATTTCACCGTTATGTGCAATGAATCTGTTTGGATGAGCACGCTTCCATGACGGCTGAGTATTTGTAGAGAAGCGTGAGTGAACGAGAGCAAGTGAAGAAACATACTCAGATGACTGAAGATCAGTGTAGAAAGTTCTGAGCTGCTTTACAAGGAACATTCCCTTGTAAACAATTGTACGGCTGCTCATAGAACAAACGTATGTATCAAATGATGTATGCTCAAATTCACGTCTAACAACATAAAGCTTTCTGTCAAAGGCAATTCCCTTTTCTACATCAGAAGGTCGTTCAATAAAACACTGGAAAATTGATGGCATGCAATCTCTTGCAGTTTTTCCAAGAACATTTTCATTAATTGGAACTTCACGCCAGCCAAGAAATTTAAGTCCTTCTTTTTCACACAAAGTTTCAAGCATTTTCTTAGCCTGACTTCTGATGAACTTGTCCTGTGGGAAGAAAAACATTCCGACACCATAGTCTCGCTCATCATCAAGTTCGATACCGATTTTTGCGGCTTCCTTTTTGAAAAAGCCATGAGCAATCTGAACAAGAATACCTACACCGTCACCAGTTTCTCCGGTTGCATCTTTACCTGCACGGTGCTCCAATTTTTCAACAATGCTCAGTGCATTATCCACAATCTTGTGAGTCTGCTTTCCATCAATATTTACAACAGCACCAATACCACAGGCATCATGCTCAAATGACGGATCGTAAAGTGTTTTTCCAAGTTCCATTTCTAACCCCTTTTTCCATTATGCTGCAATTACAGGCATAAGGCTTAAACAAAAAAAAGACGCCTGGTCTAAAAAAACGTATATTTAAAATACACGATTCCTTAGACCAAGCGTCTTTGCTTGTTAGGACAATTTACATTTTTATGGCAATAAATTCAAGTACATGAAAAGAATTTCTTTGGTAAACATTTGCGCAAATGATATGTCATATTCATCAAATTTTGTGGATAATTTGAAAGCCAGAAGATATAATTCAATTCATGATTATTCTTGAAACACTTGTTCCTGTATTTTTGCTTATTTGCCTGGGAAAATTCCTAAGCCACAAGAAAATTCTTTCAGCAGAGGGAACAGCCAGCATAAAAAACATCTGTGTTAACATTTTTCTTCCCGTGGTTGCATTTGACTCTCTTCTCCACGGAACATACACAGCAAACCTGGCAGTTCTAATGGCAATGGAAATTCTTGCCCTTGGTCTTGGATTTGGTGCTGGATTCCTGCTGAGAAAGTTCTTTGAACCAGGCATACGACCATACATTCCATTTGCAATGACAACCTTTGAAGGAGGCACTCTTGGATGGGCTCTGGTTGCCATAATTGTCGGCCAGAAAAATCTTTACTACATTGTAAGCATGGACATTTTCTGCTGCATTTTTTCTTTCTCAGTCATGGCAGTGGGATTTAAAATGATAAACGGCGAAAAACTTACAAAAAAAGAAATTGTCTTCTCAATGATAAAGAATCCTCTGGTGATTTCTGTCATACTTGGATTTGCCTGCGGAATTCTTGGAGTTGCAGAAAAAATTGACTCATCAAAATTTGCATCCATTTATTCTAAACTTGTTTCAGCACTTTCAGTTCCACTTACTCCACTGATTTTGATTTGCATTGGAAGCGGCCTTGTATTTGATAAAAAACTTTTGTTAAAGGGAGCCAAATTTGCAGTCACAAGATATTTTGTCCAGGCTGTTGTCACACTGATTGTTTTTGCCATAATCCAGAAAACCATTGAACTGAACAAAATCCTGTGCTATTCAATCATCATGTACTTTTATTGTCCGCCGAGTTTTCTCATTTCAGTATTTGCCCAGAGAAAAGAAGGAATTGAATTTTCTTCTGCAGTACTGAGCCTTATGATTATTGTCACTCTCATAGTTTTTTCCGTTCTTGCAGCAACCTTCTAAAAAACCCTTGTATCCTGCAAAAAAATCTGGATATATAAATATTCATCAAAACTGACTATTTTTATATATTCAGATTCGTCATATAGTCCGACATATAAAATCCTTTGTTTTTAACATTCTATAAAGGAACTTTATTATGGAGGAATCCCATGGATCAAAGACTACTAACAATTCAGGACATTTCGTGTATTGGACAATGCTCACTCACAGTTGCACTTCCAGTTATTTCTGCCTGCGGAATTGAAACTGCAGTGCTTCCAAGTTCAGTTCTTTCAAATCACACTGCATTTCCGTCATGGACATTCAATGACCTGACACCATACATGGAAAACATTCTTGCAAAATGGAAGGAACTCAATGTTGATTTTTCTGCCTTCTACACAGGATATGTATCCCAGGAACAGATTCCAGTCATCAAGAAAATCATGAATGAAACGGGAAGAAAAGGAGCCCTGAAGATTGTTGATCCTGTAATGGCTGACAACGGAAAAATGTACGCAGGATTTGCACCAGACTTTCCAGAAAAAATGGCTGAACTCTGCAATGGCGCTGATGTGATTCTTCCAAACATGACAGAAGCAAGTTTTCTTCTTGGAGTGGAATACCCAGGTGAAAACTACAGCAAGGACTATGTTGAAAAAATGGTACGTGACCTTCACAAGCTGGGGGCAAAAAATGTTGTCCTTACAGGCGTAAGTTTTGAAAAGGGAAAGCTTGGCGTTGCCGTTTACACAGGAGACACAGACAGTGTTGAATATTATTTTACAGACAGGCTTCCTATCTCCTGCCACGGAACAGGTGATGTCTATGCATCAAGTTTTGCAGGTTCACTTTGCCGTGGAAAGACACTCATTGAAGCTGCCCGTATTGCTCATGAATATGTGTGCGAATCAATCAGAAAGACAATTGATGACAAGGAAGACCACTGGTACGGAGTAAAATTCGAGAAAGCCATTCCTTTCCTCGTATCACAGCTTTCATAAACCTGGACTTTCCATTAGTTTGCAGTTTGCCCTGTAATGTGCTAAATTTAATGAATGAAGAAGCACAACAGGGCATTACTAGCATTACTTGCTGCCTTATCACTTAATCCGGCAGTCATTTTTCCAGAAAACATAGCGGACACTCAAGCAACTGAACAAAAGCAGGAAGAATCCGCAGCAAACACAAATAAATCACCTGAAGAAGAAAAAGCTGAACCACAGACTGAACAAAAATCCAGTGAAACCAAAGAAGAAACAAAAAGCGTTCCAGAAGAAAAAACTGAAGACGAAACACCAGAATACGACTGCAACAGATTTCTTCTTGTTGAGGAAAACATTGACCGTGAAGAAGTTTCCTGGTGGCGCGATAAATATCTGCAGGAACACAGGGTTAAATTCCTCAAGGATGTGATTGCCCGCTCAAAAGAATACAGGCTTTATGCTCGAAAACTCATTCGCGAAAAACAGCTTCCTCCAGAACTTGAATATCTCCCAGTCATTGAGTCAGCTTACAGAACATCTGCAAAATCAAAAACCGGAGCAGTTGGCCTGTGGCAATTCATGCCCAACAGCGTAAGAAACTATCTGACTTTGGGAGAATACATTGATGAACGCTATGATCCATGGAAATCAACCGAAGCAGGACTTGCAAAACTCAAGGAAAATTATGACATTCACGGTGACTGGGCTCTGGCACTTGCAGCATACAATTGCGGTAACGGAAAGTTAAAATCAGCCATAAGCAAAAGCACTGATGAAAAAAAAGATTACTGGACTCTTTCAAAAAATAACTGGCTTCCAAAACAGACTGCCGACTACGTGCCACAGCTTCTTGCAGTCTGCCAGATATGCAATGATCCGAAAAAATTCAATCTGGAGCTGGACAAATTTGATGAAGACTACGAGAAATACATATCTCAGGAAAATGATGACTACGAATTTGTTCCCGTCAAAAAACCATATTTGCTCTCTCACCTTGCAAAAGCCATGAAAATTGATGAAAGGGAACTCAAAAGATTAAATCAGGCACTTATCAAGGGATTTACTCCACCGGCAACAACTTACCAGCTGAGAATTCCATTTGGAAAAAAGGACGATGCACTTGCGGCATTAAAATCAGTAAAACCAATGGATTTTCCCTTCAAGTACAAGGTTGTTGCAGGAGACTCTCTCTGGTCCATTTCAAGAAAATACGGCGTGACCGTTCAGGCACTTTGCGAGACTAACGGCATCAAGGAAAAAGCAATTCTTAGAATCAACCAGATCATCTACATTCCAAAAGTAAAATAAGATGACACTGCTGGTTTTGCGAAAAAAATATTTTCACAGGGGAAACACTTTAGTCCTTCAATTCATTTCCAATTTCAAAGAGATTTCCCAAATTATCGTACAGCCTGATTTCATTTATCCTGAATTTTTTGCAGTGACTTTCGTTTACAAAAAAATGAATCTTAACTATGTCACTTGTACAGCCAACAGAAAAATCTTTTCCATCTTGAAAATCAATATCATTCACCATGAAAATCTGTGTCACTGTTTCGTCCTTGTAGCCATTGGCACTTGTTCCCCGGTTCAGGGTTTGTGCAAGCACATAGGAATTTGCCGAGCCGAGTTTTCCTGAAGAAACAAGATTCATTCGTGAAATCATTGTCTTGGATTTTATGTAGATATCGTAGATTTGTGGTGTGTCGGAAGAATGGAATTCCAGTTCAGCATAGGTTGAATCATTTCCATCAAACATAAGATCCGGATTGACAAGTGATGCAGCATAGCCACCGCAATAGAATCCCGAATAGACACAAGACTCTGTTTGTTCCCTGACTCCAGTGCAAGAAACCAGAACAGCTGTCAGAACAACTGATAACAGTTTCCCTGCACCTTTCATATACTGACGCAAAAGCACAGACTGTTTCTATTCCGAATTTCGAGTGAGGAACTTTGCGTTTGCCTCAAGTTTCTGGTAGTAAGAATCAACAGAACGTCTAATTTCATGAATATTGTTTACGATAAGTCTGTTGTCAAAAATCTGAACTCGGCCACGATCCATAAGCTTTGTAAGCTCGTCACGTGCAACATCCTGACCTACAGCTGCCCAACCGGCAATGTCGCTTACTGTAACATTGAAAGATCTCTTTGTGTTTCCCTCAACAGGATCTCTTCTGGAAGAACCGGAAAGTTCATCATACATGAGAATTACATCACAGATTCGAACTGAAATATTCTTGATGAGGATAATCTTGAACTGTCTCTTCTGATCATAAATTCTCTTGCAGAAAAGCTTGAGAAGATTCATTACAATCTGTGGATTTCCAAGAACCAGAGCCTTGAAGTTTGCCCTGTTAAATTCAAGACATTCAACTTCTGTACGGGCTACACACGAAGCACTTCTCTGGGAATTATCAAGAATTGCCATTTCGCCGAAGAAAGCACCCTGAGTAAGAATATCCAGATTCTTGTTCTGATCCTTGATACACTTTGAAATCTGAACTTCACCCCTCTTAATCAGATAGAATGTCTCGCCAGGCTCATATTCACTGATGATCACCTCGCCAGGAGCATATTTCTTTGTGAACCTGTCAAATGCAGGAAGATTAAACTGATTTGCACCAAGTCCAGATTTCTGTGATGGAGCAATGGTAGTATATGTGTTGTTCTTTTTTTCACGCTCTGCACGTCCCTTTGCATCCTTGTACAAGGCAACAACCTGTCTTTCAGTGGCAGCATCAGGTGTAAGCTTTAGGATTCTTTCAAGAACATTCACACAACTTGTAAACTGACCATCATTATAGAAAGCCTGAGCCACAAGCATCATTCCCCTTTCCGGACTTACAGCAACTGCATCAGTCTTGAAAAACTCTTCCATCTTCTTGTGAATATCACGAAGACTGCGACTGAAAACACGAAGCATCTTTTCTATGACTTCCTGCTTGGCACTGAAAATCTTTTCAAACTCATTAATGGACATTAAAACTACAACAGAATCAACAACAACACTGGCAGTAACAAGAGCTGGCATGTGAGCAAGAGCACTCTTAACCCCAAAGAACTCTCCAATATGAAGCTGTTCCTGAATCTGCTCACCAGTTTCCATATCAAGACTCTTTAAAACAATCGAACCTGACTGGAGAATATAGATATTTTCGTTCTTGTCACCTTCGAAAAAGATAATTGATCCTTTCGTAAACTGGACTGTCTTTGGCATATTTCCCTTCTAGTTCAAAAAATCCCATAGTTATGCACAATACACTACTATACTATTACTAATATTTTAGCACAGAATTTTCATTTATGCCATAGTTTGATTCATTTAATACGTAAAATCTTTATTTCCGGGGAAAAATTCTGAAATTCACAAAATTGCTTTTTTTATGATTTTTCTTTATCATGGAAAATCCAATGATTGATTTGCATACACACTCAACTGCTTCTGACGGAACAATGAGTCCATCAGCACTGGTTGAATACGCCAAGACAAAGAATATCACAACTCTAGCCCTTACTGACCATGACTGTATTGATGGAATAATGGAAGCCCAGGAAAAAGCCAGGGAAATCGGCATAACTCTTGTTCCTGGAATTGAAATTTCAGTTCAGTGGCCAACGGGAGAATTCCACTTGCTGGGACTGGGTCTTTATTCATGTTCACCAGAACTTTCATCAGTTATTGGGTATTTAAAGGAAGAAAGAAAAAGAAGAAATATCAGGATGGCTGAAAAACTCCAGGAAAAAGGCATAGATATTTCATACGAGGAAGTTGCAGAAAATTCCGGAACCACAGCAATTGGACGTCCTCACTTTGCAAAAATTCTTGTTGAAAAGGGATACGTAAAAAAAAGCCAGCAGGCATTTGACCAGTATTTTGCAAAGGGAAGGCCATGCTACGTTGAAAGAGTGGGAATTGCCCTTGAAGATGCGGTAAAAGCAATAAAAACCTCAGGCGGCATTCCAGTTCAGGCACACCCTCTGTCAATGTATGTTTCATGGGGAAAAATGGATGACACCATGATTGACATTCAGATGCGTGGAGTTGAAGGACTTGAAGCATGGCATCCGGGAACCAGGGTAAGCGAAGCATTCAAGCTGGAAGAACTGGCATTCAAGCTGGGAATGGTTGCAACAGCCGGAAGTGACTTTCACGGAGAAAAAGTCAGAGCCGACAGAAAAATTGGTTGCACAACCGGCGGTAAGAAAATCGAAGACAAATTCTGGGAAGAAAATTTAAAGCCCGCCATCATGAAAGTTCACAAAGACGGGCTTCTGGACTTTAAGCTTTAAGTTTTTGCGAAAAACAAAAAGAAAACAAATTCCCTCAGTCTATTTAATGATAATAATTCCACAAAGAATGATTACATCCATTGCAAGTCTGTAAAGTGCAGAAAGGAAATCCTTACTCTGGAGAATTCCTGATCCACCAAGAATATCACCACAAACAACTACGATTGCCCAAATGATTACTACAATAAACATGAGAATCTTTGAAAGTGAAGAAAGTCCGGCAATGAAAAATTTGAGGATAAGAAGAATTCCCACAACAAGTTCAAGTACGCCAAAAACAATTCTCAATGTCTTTCCAAGATTTCCCATGTTCCTTGCAATCCATACTGCTGCTGGATCGCCACCACCCTGCAATGCCCAGATTCCGCCTACAGCAAGAAGACATCCAACTGCAATCTGAAGAACAAGGTGAAACAATGATACTCTTTCTTTTGCCATAAAATTACCCCTTAAAAAGTTATTTTGGTAAAATTCTAACCCCAAATCAGTGAAAAATCAATTTTCTGACTGAAAAACTTAATTTGCCCTAATTGATTATAAATGGTAATGTTAGAAAATGAATGCCATAATTCTTCAACCGCCAATTGTTCAGCTAAACACTCCATATCCATCCGGGGCATATCTGAGTGCTTTTTTCAAGAGACAGAAATTTGAATGGGTAAAATGGATTGACCTGAACATTCTCTTCATGAATTCGATTTTCTCATCAGAAGGATTAAAAAAAATATTCAGTCAGACTGAAGAAAAGGCAATCTCCATTGGAGAAGAAAGCACAAGATACATTCTGCAGAAAGACTCCTGGATTAATTCAATTGACTCAATCATGGCAGTTTTAAGGGGAGACGCTCAGGAAGCACACAAACTTATCTACAGCCCCCACATGCCCCGCGGCATGCACATGGAACGATTTCTGGAATCAGTGGAAAACCTGAATCAGGACAACGCACGAATGCTGGCAACATTTGCACTTGCCGATATTGCAGACTACATAACCTGCGTAATGGACTCAAATTTTTCTCTTGTAAGATATGCAGAATCAATTGCCCTTAGCGAGACAAGTTTTTCACAAATCGAAAAAACAGTTGACTCTCCCATACTCTCAACATTTCTGGTTCCATTGCTGGAAAAAATTTTCCTTGAATCAGAACTAAAAAAACAGATTGAGGAAAACAAAGAAAAGACCCTTGTCTGCATATCAGTTCCATTTGCAGGAACATTCACATCTGCACTGTGCATTGGAAAATTCCTTAAGAAATATTTCGCAGACAAAATCCTCATTTCAATGGGTGGTGGATTCATCAACACAGAACTCAGGGAAACCCAGGACACAGCTCTTTTTAAGTACACGGATTTTCTAAGCTACGACAGAGGCTATGGATCTTACAAGGCATTACTGGACAACAATTTTATCTCAGGTAAATCCATCACAGAACAAGAAATTCCTCTTTATAAACTGAAGATTTTTTCGAAAGACAAATGCCTTAGCCACAAGGAAGAAGATGAGGCTCTGGAAGAATTTGAAAATCAGGAAACAAGTCAAATCATTCCAGACTACTGTGACATTGACTTTTCTATTTACCCGAAGCTGACAGATTCCGTGAACCCAATGCAAAGACTCTGGTCAGACGGCAACTGGATGAAGGCATACCTTGCCCACGGATGCTACTGGCACAAATGTTCCTTCTGCGATGTTACCCTTGATTATGTCAAATCATACAGAATGACTCAAATTGAAAAACTTTACGAAGGACTTTCAAAACAATGCGCTTTTCACCATGTCTACGGAATTCATTTTGTTGACGAAGCAATGCCACCAAAGGCTCAGATTGAATTTGCCAGACTTAACATGAAAAACAACAGCTGCAGAATTTCATTCTGGGGAAATGTCAGATTTGAAAAAATCTACACCAGGGATGTGGCAGACTTTCTTTCAAAGGGCGGACTCATTGGAGTTTCAGGCGGAATCGAAATTGCAACAGGTTCAGGCCTTGATAAAATCAGCAAGGGAACAGACCTTGACTCAATAGTAAGTGCATGCTGTGCTTTTAAGGAAGCCGGAATTCTTGTTCATGCCTATATGATTTACGGGTACTTTGGGGAAAGCGACCAGGACATAATAAACTCCATGGAAACTCTAAGGCAGCTTTTTAAGGCAGGACTTGTAGATTCCTGTTTCTGGCACAAATTTGTTCTGACCCGGCACTCCCGGCTGTATGATGAATGGTCAAAGGGTGAGCACAGAGACCTGAAGGTTATTGAACCTGAAAACACCGGACTATTTGCAAAGAACGGACTTCACTTTGAGGGCGAGGAAAAATCCCAGAAATTCGGACAGGGACTTGAGACTTCACTCAACTCATGGATGGAAGGCAGAGGAATTGATATTCCGGTCAATCAGTGGTTTGATTTCAAAACGCCATTTCCAACCGTAAGAAAAGACCTGGTAGAAAAAGCCATTTTGAAATACGAAGAAAAAAATTCCAACAGCAGCGAAATTCAGGAATCAGCAGAAAAACTCTGGTGGCTTGCGGGTCCAGTCATTAAGAAAGGAAACAAACTCAAATGGTCTTACATGCAGGAAATTCACAGCACAAAACTTCCAAAAGAAATTGATGAATCCATGGCAAATGATTTTATTTCAGCAGTACTTTCACTTTCACCACAAAACCATGACACTAAACCTATGAATGAATTGTTTTTGAGAGACAAAAACAAAGCCTCCCTTGCAAACAGAATTCTATCTGCAATGAGAGGCCGCGGTTTAGTTAAGCTGTAGCAGCAACCACAACTTACAATCATTCACGCCAGTCGTCGTCATCACCACTGGATGCACGCTCTGTTGAAACAGACGCATTTCTGGATGAACTTTCCTTTTTCAAGGTTGATGCTATTGCCTTGTATTCAGCATCACGTCCAAGCTTTTTATATAATGAAGCAAGATTTCTCTTTGCGGCATCATAATTCTTGTCAAGAAGAACTGCAGCATTCAAAACTTCCACAGCCTTTTCGTCATTTCCAATTTTATGATAAATCCCCGCGATGGCATTCAGCTTAACGGCATCCTTACAGCCAGTCTGACACAGCAAAAGTGACTTCTCAATTTCACCCGACATAGCATCCATGTCTTTCTTAGAGGCAGCAGCAATTTTACCTGAAACAAAAATATTCTTTTTTTCTACTGTCAATGAAACTGGTGGATAGTCCTGGCGCTTTTCAGAAATTACAATAAATTCTTCAACGGTCTTTGACTCAAGAGTAGCTGATGCACTTTTCCATGCCTCAAAAAATCCCTTTGTCATTATTGTAGTTTCAACTGGAATCCAGACATTGCCATCGTAATCAATTGTCTTTACACCATCAAGATTTTTCCATACATCATTTGATTTTAATCCAGTATTAAAGGCAGCAAGAATGTGTCCGGGAACTGTAATAATGGCACAGGGAATTCCACATGATTCAAGAATAGAACAGAACAATGTGGTCATGTCATCGCAGTCACCGGACCTGATAGAAAGAGTTTCAGCAGGGAATCGCACGGTGTCAACGGCAAAGCCAACATTCATCAAGTCAACTGCAGGAGCTACGGGATCCTGAACATAATTTAACGGAAGAAGTCCCATAGCATTTACAAGTTCAACTGCATTGGTAAACTGCATTGAAACATATTTGTCGCTGAACAACTTTGCATCGCGTGATTTCTGAATTGATTGATGAACAAAAGAAGACACAGTAGGATCATTGGGCATTATGAAGCACGAAAGCATGGAAGCATTACTCCAGGTCATGGCAGATGTCTTGTACAGTGTAACAGGTCTTGTAAAGGTCAGGCTTTTTTCAATTTCACCTGCATTCCATTTAACTGTGCATTTAAGCTGAACCGATGTATTTTCGCTTACTGACATAACATTATTATTGAGGCAGGTATTCAAGTCCAGAACACATTCTTTTCCAGGACCAAGAGACTTAACCGAATCTCCACGGCTGGCAAAATCCATGTAATTTTTGATGTAACATTCCGCATAGAGATTTTTGATTTCTTTTTTTGAATTGTTTTTTATCCTGACAAGTCCTGATGGATTTCTTGCATAGACAATCTGCAGTGCCGGAAACAAAGATGAAAGCTCAAAGGATTCAACGCTAACCTCACTGGAAGATGACTGCCCCTTCAAAGCTGCAGGATCAAATACTTCAACAAGTTTTGTATACATTTCTTCCAGTTCAGCATCACCTGGATTTTGCCCTCGAAGCTTTTCAACAATTCCAATCGTATCGTAGAATTTTCCCTGAGCAGAATACTTTCCTATTTCCTCATAGGTTGAAAGAAGTTCATCAACCTTGGTTCGCGCATCCTTTTTCTGCTGAATAAAATCATACCTGAAGCATTTTTCCTTCACGGCAGAATCCGCAGGAGAAACTTCAAGATAAGTCTTGTACAGGGAAATTGCCATATCCATTGCACCAGCCTTTTCATATTCAGCAGCAAGCTTCTTCTGAATTGGTGCATTCTTGTATTTGTTGACTGAAAGCTGGCCTTTCAATTCTGAAAGAACTTTCATGAGTTCAGGAACTTTGGCATTAGCCTCTGCAAACCTTGTAAGCTTTCTTTCCGAGTTCATAAAATACACAACACCATTTCTATAATCAAAGAAACCAATATTGTCATTTGAAACAGGAAGCTTCCATCTTATTGTCCCATCATTTTCAACCATGACAAAATACTTTGAATCTATTCCATTTACAATCGCAATAAATGATCCATCTTCATTTGCCTTGCATAACTTTATGGAAAGCAATTCTTCTGATTCCGGTATCAGATATATTTTTTCAACATTTCCGTTCAGGTCATAGACATTGACAAAGTTTCCCTTTGCAGAAAAAAGCTTGTTATCAAACCCCATGACAAAGGAATTCATGGATCCCTTGTAAAAATCAAGTTTTCTCTGGGACTCCGATTCCTTTCCAGCCAGAGTCAGATACCCTGAACTCACATCAAAATAATATGGCCTGCCTTCTGGTGACAAAAAGAAAAATGAATGCCCATTGGATGTATAATTCCATTCTACTGTAGATGAGGAAAGTTTTCCTGCAGCATCAAACCCATACTGAGTTCCAATATCTGCCTTTGAAGCCTTTAGTGTCTTTCCGTCATTGCTGCACAACTGCCAGTAATTCACGGCAACTTCCGTGTTTGCACGAGGATGATCTATCTGCGAAAGCAAATCAACTTTTTTCGAACCTGCATAATCATAAAGAATAGCATTCTGACTCTTGCCAGAATCATCAAATGAAATGAGACCAAAAGAATAGTCATCAAGTCCACGGACACACTGAACCTTATGTCCCATGGCATCAACAAAATACGGATTCAGTTCCTTTGGTTCATAGCGCTTTTTGTCTTCAACAAAGGAAACCACACATTCCATTGACCGCGCACAGAAATCGACAAACTTTGCATATTCCGGTTTTGTTTCATCATAAGAAAAATTTCCATCATAAGATGCCTTAAACTCATATTTTTTTTCTCCACCAGAAATATCAATCATGATGTTTTTTTCATATCCTTCATTCTCAAGAATAAAAGAAATATACTCCTGGTTGATTTCCTCGAGTTCATCAAAAGTCTTGCACAGAACGATTTTCTTTCCTGATGCTTTGGTAATTTCCTCAAGACGTTCAAGAACTCTCATCCCAAGAAGATCATAATCGTTATACTTCAATGTTTTCTTCGCATCTGCAAGCTTTGCATTCAGTTCTTTCAATTGATTTTCAAGTCTTATGACTTCTTCATCAGGATCAATCTGCCTTCCATCAATGGAAACTCTTTTCATTCCTCTCATCATTTTGACGTTGTTAATCGAATTATTTGTTCTGAAAATCTCACGTTCAATACTGTCTACTTCCGGGCTAGATTCAAGAGAATCCGAGGCTATCTCGTAGATACTTGCATCAATGTAAACCTGAGAAAATGCCAAAGATACACAAAACAAAGCTAATGATACAAAACAAAAAAATCTTTTCTTCATAAAAGCTCCAAAAACAAAAAAAATAATCAGTATATTTACAAAAAAACTTTACTGCTCGAAATAAATTATTCCCGAAACAGAAGTATAAAATTATATCCCATGAAATAAATTGAGTACAAGAAGTTTTTAAACCAAAAGGAATTCACAGCCGACTATTTTTAGTCCATGCAATTTCTTTATGAAATAATTCCAGTTATTAAATTATTATGGAAGATACTATTATTAATTATTGATTATTCCGATAATAATGGTGTATAACTTTATATAGTTAATAAAGAAGAGAGTTATGAAAAAAATCAGTGAAAAAGTCATATACTATTTTTCTCGTATTCAATACTACATCCTGTTTGGTGTTGCTGTTTTTTCCCTTCTGTTTCTTATTTTTAATACATACAGAATTTCCATTTCAGGAAAAAGACTGTCTGTCGTTTCACAAAACTACCGGCAGGCAGAAGAAGACGCTTTTTTTTATAACACTGCATCGGACTATCTGACAGCACAAACCCACTATTTTGTCGTAAACAATGACTTGCAGAATCTACTCAATTATTTTAACGAAATTAATATTACAAAACGCCGTGAAGCCACCTTCAACAGAATCAAAACAAATACAAATGAAAAATGCAGTGAGTTCATTGACAGCATGAAAACTCACTCAGATAATCTTACAAAAACTGAGTTCTACGTATTCAAGCTTGTCTGTGAGGCAATCGGTATTGAACAGAATTTTCAGCCTTCAGAAATTACAGAAACAAAACTTACAGATGAAGATAAAAAACTAAAAAAAGAAGAACAAATCAGCAAGGCAATAAAAATAATCTACGGTCCAGAATATCAGAATGAAAAGCTTCAGATGAAAAACTGCCTTAAGAATTACTATGACACTTTGATAGAAGACATAAAATCTGAAAATGACAGCTACACAAAAAAGATAAACACATACACAATGCTTGAACATATTTTTGTCATAATTCTTTTTTCATCTCTTTTGTTTTTTTTCCTTGCCAGCAAAAGGCTCAAAAAAATCCAGAAAATTCTTACAGAAAAAAACACACGAGACACTCTTACTGGTGTTCGCAACCGGGAATCATTTGATGAAATAAGAAATAAATTCATGAACAAAAACAAGAACATTGCCTTTGCCATGATTGATATTGACTTTTTCAAGGAAGTAAATGATACATACGGACACAATGTTGGTGATACTGTCCTGAAATTCACGGCTTCAGTTATCAGCTCATACTTCAGGGAAGATGACTACTTCTTCAGGATTGGCGGTGATGAATTTGCCATGATTCTTCCAGACTGCACGCAGGAATCAAAAGACACACTCATTAAGAAATTCACTTTCATTAACGCTGCCCTTTCAAACAAAGAAAGCCCGATTCCAGAATGCACACTTAGTGTTGGTATTGCATTCTCGACCATTGGTTACACAGAAAAACTCCAGAAATGTGCAGACGTTGCCTTGTACCAGTCAAAGAAAGCCGGCAGAAACAGAGCAACTGTCTATCAGCCATATTTTGAGTAAACTCCAGGCTCTGCTATTTTCCTAAAAACAATTTTTATTTCATCAATCAAAATTTTTCCAGGCACAGGCCCCTGCTCTGCACAGATTCTAAATAATGAAATTCTTGCCCAGTCAAATTCATTTCTTGCAGGACACCACTGTTTTTTTTCACTGATCCAGCCACCAGTTTCACTCATGGAATTTTCATAATACACACTCCAAGTAAAAAGTTATGTGCATTCTAATAGGTCAAATTTCGAGTTTTAAGTAGAATTTACAAAAAAGGCGTAAATCTT